>Ga0307986_10000915_pt1 | contig 21758 bp, 16 predicted proteins | sample EllFjometageno82_FD_203170 | JGI IMG/M metagenome (GOLD analysis project Ga0307986, IMG submission 203170) | Marine microbial communities from Ellis Fjord, Antarctic Ocean - #82 | ecosystem: Environmental > Aquatic > Marine > Unclassified | place: Southern Ocean | collected 2014-10-09
GGGTTAAAATATTAGAAACACAGTCATCTTTTGAGAGTTATATAACAGATATATTAAACAATTGTAAATCAAATAATATGTGTCCAAAACTAATTGAATATTGTGAAATGAAACTAGAAGAAAATGGTAATCGGGGAATCATGAGTGAAGACTTTCAAAGATTCAATGGATTGAAAAAATTTATGTAAATAAATTTATGTAAATTAATAATAATATATATAATATAAAATGGATAAGGCAATAAATCAATTGGGACAAATAGAAAGCAATTATATTGATAGATTAAGAAGAATTGCCCCACTACTATCAGACAAAGAAATATTGGAATCAGTTGCAGCAAATACACCAAATGCTGCAAATATGGGCAAAACAATGAAAAGTGAGGCTGCATCAAAATTAGGAATATTTAATAAACCTGAAGTACAATCACCATCTGCTCAAGATTTATCTCAATTTATGGTACATATGGAACCAGAACCAGAAGCACCAACAGCTCAAGATTTTGCTCAATTTATGAAACCTATGGAACCGGAACCACAACCAGAACCAACATATCAAGATTTCTCTCAATTTATGAAACCGAGACCAAGAGCTAAATTTAATCAACCATCAACACAACCTCAAGCACCAAAAGCTCAAGCACCAAAAGCTCAAGATTCTGCTCAATCTATTGAATTAAAAAGTAAATTATTATTGGACCTGTTTAAAAAAATTGAAGGAGGGTACCGGAGGGCAACAGTTAGTGAAGTTAATGAAGTGAGAGATTTATTAAATAGTGGAGCAAATCCAAATATTAAAGATGAATATGGTTATCCATTATTACATGATGCTTTATTACATGCTTCACATAAAGAAAATCATGAAATTGTAAAATTATTACTAAAAGCTGGTGCTGAACCTAATATTAAAGATAAATATGGGAATACAGCTTTAATGGCAGTGCAACCAACAGACGTCAAAACATTTAAATTACTACTAGAATCTGGTGCAAATCCAAATTTACCATCTATGTGGGGGTCAGAAGTTAGAACATATCCTATACACAGTGTGTTAGGGGATGAATATGTTGATCTAGGCGATTTTTATAAAAATCGACTTGAATTTAAAGAAAAAAAATTAGAAAGTCTTAGATTATTACTACAATCTGGTGCAGATCCAACTGTGAAAAATTATGATGGTAGAAATGCTTTAGAATTTGCTCGTTATAATTATGATACATATGGTCCAAAAAGTGGATTTTTTATAGAAGAAGTAGAATTAATTGAAGAATATATGGAACGAATGAATAGAAAAATGAGTGGAAAAGTATCTGTTAAAGAAGGCAGAGTTTTTACACAAGCAGGATTAGGTCGTAGAAGGTCTCGTAAAAAGAAAAAATCAAAAAATAAAAAATTGAAAAAAGGTGGCAAACGTAGTAATAAAAAAAGTGGAAAAACCTTGAAAAAGAAAAGAAAATAAATTTATGTAAATAAATTTATGTAAATTTATAATTGATCTAAAAATTCTTGTATATATGTCACTAATCTATCATTATTACTATCATAATTATTATTCATTTTATTAAAATTTAAAGTTGGTTTAGAATCTAAAGAAATTAAAAATCTTAAGAATAATGATTTATCTTGTAATTCTTCATTAAACTTTTCTTTATATTTTTTTTTAAGTGTATTAAATATATTTTTAAAATATAATGATATTTTATGTAATATTTCAGTTAAATTATAATCTGTAAAATTAGTTAATAATTCTTTTATTACATCTAAATTAATCATGATTAGCAATATAGTATTAGCATCTGCTGTACACTCATTCTTATTCTTATGAGTTTCAAATGTAAATATTTGATCTAATGGTAAATCTAGTTCTATATAATCATATCGGAATTCAACACTTACTCTATCATTATCTTTAAATCCCACATGAGGTATATCTGTACGAAATGCTAATACATCGCCTTCTATCATATCATAAGTATATAATATATTTGGATTTATATTTGGTTTTGTATCATCTCCTGTATCATCACTTGTTTGTATTTCTAATACATTTGGAAATTGTACACTTTTTTCTTGAAAAAAAGGTGTTAATCTACCTGGAAATTCTACGAATGAATAATTACCACTATCATCTTTTTGTAATGCTAGATCGTTTTTTTGCATATCTCTTAAAGTATCTGTATTATATTTACTATGTTCATCATCATCAATAATATCAATAAATCCCATAGTTTTTATATTAGGTGAACCATATAATAATAACCATAAATTTATAGATTTTGAATTGTTATTACTAATAAATTTTATTCCATAATTATAAAATTCATTAATATAATGATATTTAGAATTTAATCCATCAACACATCTCCCCATTAAATCTTTATTTCCATAAGGATTATCTATACTATCATATGGAATAAATTTTTGAAAATCCATATGTAATATTTGAAATGGGTTAATAGCCGGAGAATACTCATATTCATTAGGTCTCCATGTTTCTGCATTCCATCCTAATGTAGTTATTGCATTTTGTCGAATTCGATCAAAATTAGAAAATGGAATAGTCCTTATTTGATCTCTTGTCACAGTTATACTCCATTTATTTTCGTTCCATCCTAATAAATTTGCTGCTCTTTGTTGATCTGGACTTAAGTCAGACCAAGGTGTAGTCCGAACACTTGATATTCTTAGATTACCATTTGAAAATCTAGACAATATAATTTTACCATTAATATAATATAAACCATCAGTTATTTTATGTAAATTACTATCTGGATTATTCTTTTCAATAAACATTTTAAATAAATATTCTGCATATAAAAAACCAGAATCATTGTATTCGTCACTTAATTGGATCTGTGTTGTATGATCAACATCGACAAGTTGTGAAAATTTTTGAAATCCATCACTTTCTAATGTTTTAACTGGATTTTTAACATTTACAAAACTACAATTTTGTGCACAAAGATCAATAGTATGATATCTTTGACAATTTTCAAGATCATTTTCAGAAAATCGTGAACAACTACTATGACATCTTTCATTTTCGGGATTGAGTAATTTTACCATGCTACAACCATAATTTACATCACAAGTTTCCGATCCTAATACTTCATTAAAATTATTTACATTAGTTGGAACATTAATATTTACTATATCTACATCTGCCTGATTTAATTCCATATATCTTTTTAAATTTTTACGAGCATCATAAATATTAACATCACCATATACAAAATATATATTTGGATTATCTGGATCTTGATATACTGGATTTTCTTTGACTGCTAATGTACCACTTGTTTCTCGTCTTATATCTGTTTCATCAATTTCGCCATCAACTAGTATAAATCTATATTGAGGTATACCAATACTAAAACCATTTATATTGTTGTTTATTATGTAAAGTATTATACCAATTAATATATACAATAAATATATAATCATATAATATATTATATTTTAAATTTGAAAAAATTAATATATAAACAATAAACAGTAATAATATATATCGTTAATATGTCTTTGGAAGAGTATAAAAAGAAAGAATTATCTCAACAAATCTTAGATGAACCCGACACATATGTTGGTGGAACAGATATGATTGAAGATACTCTACCAGTTTTTAAAGACGGAAATATTGTAGTCAAAAATACACAATATATTCCAGCACTTATTAAATTATATGATGAAATTCTTGTTAATGCAAGAGATCAAAAAGTAAGATTAGATGAATCAAAAGATAAAAATATTATCAAGGTCACTAATATTAAAGTTGAATTTGATCCAGAAAAACAAATGTGGTCAATTTACAATGATGGCAATGGTATTGATGTTGCAAAGCATCCAAGTGAATGTGATGAAAAGGGTAAACCTATTTGGATTCCTGGATTAATTCTTGGTGAACTATTAACATCAAAAAATTATAATAAAACGGGTAAAACAACTGGTGGGAAAAATGGTTTCGGTGCTAAACTTGTTAATCTATTTTCAACATGGTTTCAAGTAGAAACAGTTGACCATACAAGAGGACTTAAATATATTCAAGAATTTACAAATAATATGAGTATTAAGGGAAAACCAAAGGTATCTAAAGTAAAGGGCAAACCATATACAAAAATTTCATGGATTGTTGATTTTAAAAGATTTGGTATCAAGAAATACAATGATGATATGATCGATATGATGATTCGTAGGATATATGATATTGCAGGAACAACAGATAAAAATTTAAATTTATATTATAATCGGGAAAAACTAAAGATTAAATCATTTCAAAAATACATCCAATTATATACAGGCGATAATGATATTGTATGTGAATGTATTCATAGTAGATGGGAAATTGGTGTATCTGTTAGTAAAACAGATAAGTTTGAACAATATTCATTTGTAAATGGTATTTATACACAGAAAGGTGGAAAACATGTTGATATGATTGTTAAAATGATTACATGTAAAATTGCAGAATATATTAAACGGAAACATAAAAAAGAAATCCCTGAGAATTATATTAAGAACTATCTGAAGGTATTTGTCAACAGTATAATTGAAGATCCATCATTTGATAGTCAAAGTAAAGAGCGATTAATTACACCAATGAGTAAATTTGGCAGTAAACCTGAAATAGATAATAAGTTTATAAAAAAAGTAATTGATAATTTGGATATCATTGATAAAGTAATATCATTTGCAGATTTTAAGTTAAACAAAGAAGCAAAAAAAACAAATGGACAAAAAGTAAATCGTTTAAGAAATATTCCTAAGTTAGATGATGCAAATAATGCAGGAACTAAATATAGTGATAAATGTACACTTATTTTAACAGAAGGAGATTCTGCTAAAACAATGGCAATTAGTGGTTTAAGTGTAATTGGACGAGATAATTATGGTGTATTTCCATTAAAGGGTAAAGTATTAAATGTTAAAGATGCATCACAAAAACAAATTATGGATAATTCAGAAATTACAAATATTAAGAAAATTTTAGGATTAGTTGAGGGTAAAGAATATAAAAATACAAGTAGTCTTAGATATGGTAAAGTTATGATTTTAGCAGATCAGGATCATGATGGGTCTCATATTAAGGGATTAGTATTAAATATATTTCATACATTATGGCCATCTCTATTAAAGAATAATTATGTCTTATCTATGATTACACCTATTGTTAAAGTAAATAAAGGTAAAAATATTCATTCATTTTATAATTTAACTGATTATGATAATTGGCAAAATACGACAAATGATTATAAAAAGTATAATACTAAATATTACAAGGGTCTAGGAACTAGTACAGCATTAGAGGCGAAAGAATATTTTAAAGATATGAAAAAGAATGATTATTCATGGACTAACGATAGTGAAATGAGTATGAATTTAGCATTTAAGAAAGATTTGAGTGATAAACGTAAGGAATGGTTATATGGTTACGATAAAAACAATATTGTAGATGGTTCGGAAACGAATATTTCAATCGAAAAATTTGTTAACAATGAATTAATTCACTTTTCAAATAGTGATACACTAAGGTCTATTGGATCAATTTGCGATGGATTAAAACCAAGTCAACGTAAAATTATATATTGTTCATTTAAAAGAAAATTATATTCAGAGATTAGGGTTGCTCAACTTGCAGGATATGTAAGTGAAAATGCAGCATATCATCATGGCGAGGCATCATTACAATCTACAATTATTGGTTTAGCACAAAATTATGTTGGAACAAACAATATCCATTTATTATTACCAAATGGTCAATTTGGCACAAGAATTATGGGAGGACATGATTCGGCAAGTCCCAGGTATATTCATACTGAATTAAATCCCATTGTGGATTTAATCTTTCCTAAATCGGATTTTGAATTATTAACATACAATGACGATGATGGTATATTAGTTGAACCAGAATATTATGTTCCTATCATTCCAATGGTATTAGTAAATGGTATGAAAGGTATTGGAACTGGATTTAGTACAACTATTCCACAGTATAATCCTGTAGATATTATTGCAAATATCCATAATAAATTAAATAAAAAACCATATCATATCATTGAACCATGGTATAATGGATTTACTGGCACAATTTCTAAAGTAAATGATGATATGTATATTACAAAAGGAAAATATAATATACTAAGTAAAAATGTATTATTAATTACAGAATTACCAATTGGTAAATGGACGCAAAATTATAAAGAGTTTTTAGAAGGATTAATTTATGATAAAACCAAAAAACAAAAGTTTTACATTTTGGATTATATAGACCATTCGACAGACAATACTGTTCGATTTGAAGTCCGGGTTGAACCTGAAGTATTAATTAATATTAAATGTAATGTTGAGCGACATACAGATACAATTGAAGATTTATTTAAACTGAGTTCGACATTATCATTAAGAAATATCCATTTATATGATAGTGGTGGAACAATTAAAAGGTATAAAAATATTTATGAAATCTTTGATGAATACTATTTGACAAGATATAGTTTGTATGTTAGGAGGAAAATATATATATTAAAATGTATAAAATATCAATTAGATTTAAATAGTAGTAAAATGAGGTTTATTGATGATGTTATAAATGATAAAATTATTGTATTTAGGCAAAAAAGGGAAGTTATTGTTGAAAGATTAAAAGAATTAGAATACCCTCTTAATATAGATAAATGTTTAGATATGAATTATAGTGTAGAAAAATGTAAAACTGGATATAATTATTTAATTCAAATTCCATTGTATCATCTAAGTATAGAAAAAATAGATGAATTAAATGGTGAAATTAAAAGATTACAAAATGAATATGATGTATTAAATGATAAAACTGTTGAAACATTGTGGTTAGATGAATTAAAACTATTAATGGATAAATTATAGATAAATTATCAAAGTTTAAAAATATATTTTTTTTCTAAGTTATTATATAATTATGGGAGGTGGATTAATGCAATTAGTTGCTTATGGTGCTCAAGATATTTACCTTACAGGTAATCCACAAATTACTTTTTTTAAAGTTGTTTATCGTAGACATACAAACTTTTCAATGGAAGCAATTGAACAAACATTGGCAGGAAATGCAGGTACAAGTGCAACTCAAACTTGTACCATTTCTAGAAATGGCGATTTAGTCTGTAAGGTATGGATAGAAGAAGGTTCTGGAACTAGAAATAGTAATGAGGGTTGTGCTTATACATATATAAAAAAAATAGATTGTGAAATTGGTGGTCAATTAATTGATAGACAAACAGGTGATTGGAATGCTATATGGTGGAACTTAACTACACCCGAATCAAAAGTAAATGGATTAAAAAATTCATTAATTGGTATATCTGGAACAGCTGATATAACTAAATCAAATAATGCATTAATATATTATCCACTTAATTTTTGGTTTTGTAGAAATGTAGGTCTTGCTTTACCATTAATTGCTTTACAATATCATGAAGTAACTCTTAAAATTACATATGGAGCAGTTGCAATTATTAGTTCGCCTAAAGTTTGGGTAGATTATATTTATCTTGATACAGATGAAAGACGTAGATTCGCCCAAGTATCACACGAATATCTTATCGAACAAGTACAAAGAGATACATTTCCAGGTGATAAAAAATCATTTGATTTAAAATTTAATCATCCAGTAAAAGAATTAATATTTGTAAATGATCTAAATTCTGCTAGCAGTGATACTTGTCAATTTGGTCCTATTGGATGTACAGACAACTTATTTACTACAACTACTACTGACTCATATTCAGATGCAGATGCAAGAACTATGAAATTAGTATTAAATGGACATGATAGATTTGCTCCACAAAATATGAAATATTTTAAAACATATCAACCATTAGAATATCATACAAGATGTCCAGCAATTGGAAATACACACACATTAATGTTTTCAGATATTACTAGTGGTGCCGCTGCTGATGGCACCGTTTTTCCATTGTTTGTTGCATTCTCACATATTAGAATTACAAAAGCAAGAATTATAACTACTGCCCAAGCTGCAAAGAATACGACAAATATAACATTAGGTAGTTCAAATGTTGAACCAGACACAACAGCAATAGCTTTAGGTAACACAATTGGTACAACAGGAGCTATTGCTGCAAAGGATACGACATTTATATCTCAAGAATTTAGTATTAATCCTACAGGCAATTTTTCGTGTATTGCTGCAGGTAAAGCTGTATATATTACAAATACAGCAGCAACTGATAACGATTTTAGAGCAAATCTTATTTTAGAATACGAAGAATTACCGACATTAATTGGAGGAAACCCTTCAAATAATTTAGCAAACATTTATTGTTATTCATTTGCTCTTAAACCAGAAGAACATCAACCAAGTGGGACATGTAATTTCTCTAGAATTGATAATGCTCAATTAATTTTTAATAACAATACAGGTAATTCAGATACAACTTTAAAAATATTTGCTGTTAATTACAATATATTAAGAATTATGTCTGGTATGGGTGGTTTAGCTTATTCTAATTAGTGAAAAAAATATAAATTATACAATTAATTATTTATTTATTTTAATTTATTTAAAACATACTCTTTTGTCCAAGTATTGCTATTTTGATCAATTTTAATATTCTTTTTACCATATCTCATATAGTAACCATAAGGTCCAATATGGATACAAATGTCTAAGTTTTTATGTTTACATATTTTTTTAGGAAATTGTATGATTTTTTCGAAATCATCTAATTTTATCATATCTGCTTCAATCTTTTTATATTTGAGATAACCTTGAATATTATAATTTTGTTTTCCATATCGTAAATATTCACCATATTTTCCATTTTTTAATACAACATTTTCATCATTATATCTACATAATATTTTATCATCGCTTTTTGTATTTTCTTTATTGCCGTTGCCCATTTTATTGCCCATTTTATTGCCCATCTGATCAATAATAATAGGATTGAATATTTCATAAATTTTTCTGATAACATCATACCAATCCATTTTACCATTTGATACTAAATCTAAGTCATTTTCAACATTTGCAGTAAAATTTGTATTTAACATATCAGGCAATACACTGTATAAATAATTATTTACAAGTGAACCTAAGTCTGTAACAACAATTCTTTTCTTTTGAACACCTGTTTTAGCACTTTCATCATATTCTCTAATATTATCATCTTTTAAAGATATACATTTTTGTGTTTTTTCAGTAGGTTCAATATCCCGGTTAATGGTATAATTACGATTATAAAGTGTATCAATTAAATTAGCATAAGTAGATGGTCTGCCAATCCCACTTTTTTCTAATTTTTTAACAATAGTAGATTCATTATAATATTGTGGTGGATTAGATTCTACATATTTACATACTGCATCTTTTAATTTACAAATATCAATATTTTGATATACACTTAATTCAACCCGTTCTAAGTCTTTTCCTGTATATTTAAGATATCCATCAAATTTCAATGATTTTACTTTTGATACAAAATATCCATAATCGATTAATAAATCATTTGTCATATGTAATGTTAATACATCAAATATGGCATCTTTCATATGAGACATTACTGTAATACGTTTAATTAATTCATATAACTTTTTATCACAAACTTCATATTCATCACTTAATACTGTATCTAAATTTGTTGGTCTCACAGCTTCATGTGCTTCTTGAGCCCCTTTAACTTTTTTACATTGTCTATTTAAATAATACTCTTTTCCGTACTCATTTGTAATGTTATCTTTTAAAGATTTCTTAAAATCATCTGAAATAAATGTTGAATCTGTTCTCATATAAGTAATTTTACCATTTTCATATAATTTTTGAGCAATATTCATTGTCATTTTAACTGGATAACCTAGTTCATTTTGTGCCCTTTGTTGTAATGTTGATGTAATTAATGGTTTAGGGGAATATGATTTTTCTTCTTCTAAGTTTCTTTTGAATACTTTAAAATCTCGGCATTCAATAATTTTATTTAAAATTTCCTTGATTAAGTTGTCGTCCACATTTTTAGTATCAAACTTGAATTGAGATTCAAAATCAATATCATCTGTATACATATTGCTATCAAACTTATAACTATATTTGGGTACATAATCATCAATTTCTCGTTCATGATCTTTTAAAATCTTTAACAAACAACTTTGAACTCTACCTGCAGATAAACCTTTTTTATCTGTTTGGATATGTTTCCATAATAATGGAGATACTTTATAACCAATATATAAATCAATAAATTGTCTTGCACGTTGAGCATTTACACTATTCATATCTAAAGTTGTAGGATTTTCTAAGGCATTTAAGATTGCCTTTTTAGATATTTCATTAAATTTAATACGATTATTTTTCTTGTAATCAAGTTTAAATAAATTGCCTGTATGCCAAGCGATTGCATCACCTTCTCTATCATCGTCTGCAGCTAATACAATATCACTCGTTTTAATACTTTTTAATGCTTCTACTACTTTAGGATTTGATACTTTATAGATAGGTGTGAAATCTTTTTCAATCATCTCATCAAGTTTACCTGTATCTAAACCATTAATATGACCAAAAGATGAACGGACAATGACATTTTTCGGGAAGAATGTTTGAATTTTTTTAGCTTTTGCAGGAGATTCAACAACGATAAGTTTCATATAGTAATATTAAATAAATAATTATTAAATATCAAATTTATTCTAAAGTGAATCTTTTGTCTAAATAAATAATTGGAACAATTATAAACATACCAACGACACATATTATTAAAACATTTTTATCACTAATATTATACATTGTAAATAATGTTGTTACAAATGTCCATATAAATATCCATAGGAATAATGTGAGTGTGAAATTAATCCAAGTATTTGTGTTCATTATAATTATAATATATATTTTATTATAATAATGATTAAATTTGTTGTCTTTGATTTTGATGGTGTATTTACTGATGGCTCTGTAATATTTGATAATGATAATAATATAATTAAACGATATAATGTAATTGATGGAGTTGGTATAAAATCTCTAAAGAATAAAAATATTGAGATTGGTTGTATATCTGGTTATAAAGAAAATCAATCACAAAAAAATATATTAGAACATTTAAATATTAAATATATTTCAATGGGATCAAATGATAAATTAAATATATTAAAATCATGGATAGAAGAATTAAACATTACATTAGAAGAAGTTGCATTTATGGGTGATGATATAAATGATATAGAATTAATGAATAATGTTAAATTAGTTGGGTGTCCTAAGAATGCACATAAAGATTGTTTAGAATTGGCACAATTTGTATCAGAGAAGAATGGTGGAGAAGGATGTGTTAGAGAGTTTTGTGATTATGTATTGGAAATAAATAATATTAAATTAATAGTTATTATACCCACTAGAAAAAATTCAACAAGAGTATTAAATAAAAATACTAGAAAATTTCATAATACAACATTACTTAATATAGTTTTAAATAAAATTATAACATTAAAAAATATATATAAAATAATAGTTTCTAGTAATTGCGAGGAAACAAATAAAATAGTAAATAAATACCCAAATATAATTTATGAAAAACGTGATGAAAAATTTTGTACAAGCGATTGTAAACCATCTGAATGGAATGTTGAAATTGCTAATTTAGTTAAAAAATATAAAGGGACACACGTATTATTCTGTCATTGTGTGTGTCCATTTATATTAGAAACTACATATAAAAGTATAATAAATAATTTTTATTATTATTATAATAAATATGATACATATATATTATCTTCAAAAATAAATGAATTTATATGGTATAATAATGAACCTATTAATTATAAATATGGTGAAACGATGCCTTGTTCTCAAGATTTACCAGATTATTTAATACCTTGTTGGGGAGCTGCTATATCAAGTGTAAATAGTATAATTAATAATAAATCTTTAATGGGTCATAATCCATATTTTATAAAAATTAATAAAATTGAATCAATAGATATTGATACAAATGATGAATTTGTTGTATCTGAATTATTGTATAAAAATAATTTAATAACCGAAGAAAAAATAAATATATATAACAATAATAAGTTAAATAATTTTGAAATATTAGATTGTACAATTAGAGATGGTGGGTATACAAATAATTGGGAATTTAATGATAATTTTGTAATTGATTTGTATAATATGATTTCTTCATGTAATTATGATTATTTTGAGATAGGATTTAGAAATTCATTAAAATGTGAAGGAAAGGGAAAATATTATAATATATCAGATAAAGAAATAGATTATATATATAATAAATCAGAAAATAAGTGTAAAATAGCAATAATGGTAACAATTGGTAGATTTAAATTATCTGATTTTAAAGATAAAAAAGATACTAATATTAGTTTAATAAGAATATTAATTCATAGAGAAAATCAATCATATAATATTAAAGAAGCAAAAATATGTGCAGAACATTTAATAGATAAGGGATATGAAGTATGTATTAATTTAGGCAATTCTGAAGTATTAACAATAGAAGAAGCATCCATAATTGATGATTTTTTTAAAGATATAGATATTAAATGTATTTATTTAGCAGATACATTCGGTTCAATAAATGAATATGATATAACTAAACTTAAAATTTTATTTGAACACAATAAAGTCGGATTTCATGGTCATAATAATAAAAACATTTGTTTAAATAATACAATAAATGCTATTAATGATGGATTTCTAATAGTTGATACTACATTTAATAGTTTAGGAAAAAATGCAGGTAATTGTCCAACAGAAAGTCTTATACTAACTTATTTTGATATAAAATATTTAGAATATATATTAAATATATATACCAAATATAAAGAAATATATGAAGGATCATTAAAAAATTTATTATATGAAATATCAGGGATACATAATATTCATTCAGATTATATGAATGAATTATTAGATTTAGATAATTCTGATTTATATAAAAATATACTTAAATTAATAAATTACTTTAAAAATAATAATAATATTAGAAATAATAGTTCTTATGATAAAAAACTTATTAAAAATATAATCTAATATATATATGAAACTATATAAATTCGTAAATAAATATAAATATGTAATTATTCTTATATTATGTATGTTGATTATATTATTTGTATTTTTTAATAATAATAAAGAATTATTTTCAGTAAGTACAGATGTAAATAATAAAGAAACTATTTTAGTATTATTACATCATGCTATAGGCGATAATATAATATATAGTTCTGCAATTAATTATTTAACAGAAAAATATAATGTTGAATTATATTCTACTAATACAAGAAATACTATCGATCAAGTAAAATATTTATATGAAGATAATAAAAACGTAACAATAAAATATATACCAGAACTAGATAAAAAATTTATATTAAATAAAGATGAAATAGATAAGTATTCACATGGAATTAAAAAAATATTAAAAGGCGGTGATTATATAAATAAAGTATGTAGAGGATTAGGTAATTGTTATTTAGAACAATATGATCATATAGGTGTTCCTAGAAATATTTTAAAAACATATTTCAATATAAGAACAACAGATAAATCAAAAGAAATATATAATAAAATTAAAAACGATAAATATATTTTTTATGAAGAAAAAGGATCTTCAGGAATTGTATTTAATATAGAAGATGCATTGAAAAAATTAAAATTAAATAAAGATAAATATATTTGTATTTCACCAAATAAAAACTTATATGATAAAAATCATAAACATTTTAATACAGCAAATCAATATTTATTCAAAGAAAACGATATAAATTTAATAGATTACAAAACTTTAATTGAAAATGCAAATTATAATATATTATCTGATACGAGTATTCATGCATTGGCATTATTTTTAGATACAAAATATGATAATAATTATTATTTAAGTCGTCATAATAGACATGAAAATTTTAAAGGGTTTATAGAATTTATGGATAAAAAACATTCATTTAAATATTTATATTTGAACTAATTTTGTATTACAACATAAAAAGAATTATTTAAATCTATTCCTGATATAAAATAATTTTTAAATTTTTTTGATTCACAAAATCCTTTAAATATATCTGGAGTAAAACAATGATAATGTTTTCTATTATTCCATGGTCTCCAATATTTTTGAGAAAAGTCAGGTAGATATAAAAATAAAACTCCATTATCTTTTATATGATTTATCCAATATTCAATTGTTTCTATCCAATTTTGTGTATGTTCTAAACAATGTGATGAATAAATATAATTTACTTTTTTAGTAGGCAAGTTATTTGCATGATATTCATCTGTATTATCATCTATATCAATACCAATTGAATCTGGTAATTTCCATTCCTCTTTACAATAACCAATATCATATCCTTCCCCTTTACATAAATGTTTAGCAAAAGGTATCGCAAATTGTGAAGCATTCCCCTCTGATTGAAACTTTAAATATTTATCATTTTCAAATTCAATAATCTCCATTTTATTACATTAATTATTTTATTATTGATTTTTAATCGTATTTATTATATTCGTTGAACTATATCCATCCACAAATGGTATAATTTTAACTTCTTCTACAAGTTCTCTGCCTATTATATCTTCTATTTTATAATCTCCACCTTTTACTAATATATCTGGTTTAACTTTTTTTATTAAATTTTCTGGAGTATCTTCTTCAAATGATATTATTTCATCTGCTATATCTAATTCTTTTAAAAAATTGATTCTATCATTTAATCGATTTATAGGTCTTTCCTTTCCTTTTAATCGTTTAATACTTTCATCTGAGTTAATACCAATAATTAATTTGCCTAGTTTTTTACATTCTTTTAAATATCTAATATGGCCTATATGTACAATATCAAAACAACCATTTGTAAATATTATTTTATTTTTATAATCTTTATTATTTAAAATATAACATCCATTCGTATTAACAGCAATACTTCCAATATTTGTTAATATATTTAATAAATCATATATATTTAATTTATTATTTGATAAATATACTGAAATAGCTGATATAATTGTATCACCACATCCAATTACATCAATTACTTCAGATGAAATTATATTCTTTTTAATTATTTTTATTTCATTATTTTCTTTATATATAAATCTCATACCATCTGAACCTAATGTGTTTAAAACATATTTAATATTGTATTCATTTAATAATTTATTTGAAAAATTTAAAATATTTGATTCATTGATAGATTGTTTATAAAAATCATTTGCTTCTTTTTTATTTGGTTTTAATAATGTACAATTTTTGTATTTAGAGTAATCTGTACCTTTCGGATCAATTAAAGTATCTATATTATTTTTATTGCATAAATCTATAATATATTGACATATATTAGTTGTTAATGAACCTTTTGCATAATCTGATAATATTACAATATTAATATTAGTAATAATACTTTCAATATATTGTTTAATATTATTTTCACTATTTATATCTATATCATTTATTATTTCTTGATCAAATCTTGAAATACATTGATTATTTGAATATATTCTATTTTTAATAATTAATTCTCTATTTTCTTGATGAAAATTTTCATGTATTATTTTTTCTTTAAATAAATCTGTTAAAGGTTTTATTGTTTTATTATTTATACAAGTTATTAAATATATTTTATCATAAAAATCATAAATATTATTTAATACATTTCCTAAACATCCAAGATTATCTGAAATATTATTAATATTTACAATAGGAAATGGTCCTTCTGGTGCAATTCTATTAATATTTCCTTGATAGTTTCGATCAATTACAATATCTCCAAATAATAATATATTCATTATATATATATGGATATATTTATTGATTTAGATAATACATTATGTAAAACTACTGATAGTGATTATGAAAATAGTACTCCAATTCAAGAAAGAATTGATAAAGTTAATAAATTAAAAGAAGAAGGCAATAAAATAACAATATGGACAGCTAGAGGACAAAAATCTGGTAAAGATTGGAAAGAATTAACTGAAAATCAATTAAAAAAATGGAATATACAATATGATAATTTATTAATGAATAAACCTTCATATGATAAATACATCGATGATAAGAGTGAAAATGTTGATAAATTATGGAGAATACCTAATACAAATAAAACTAAAAAATTACCTGTTAAAGAAGTCAAAAAAGGATGGGGTAAAGAAATATGGTTTGTTAATAATGATGAATATTGTGGAAAATTACTATGTTTTGATAAAGGGAAAAAATTTTCAATGCATTATCATATAGAAAAAAAAGAAACATGGTATATATCAAAGGGTAAATTTATATTAACATGGATAGATACGGAACATGGCAAAACATATTCTGAATATTTAAATGAGGGTGATGTAATTACAAATGAAAGAGGTGAACCACATCAAATGGAAGCATTAGAAGAAAGTGTTATATTCGAGGTATCAACCACGCATAAAGATTCTGATAGTTATAGAATAGAAAAAGGCGATTAAAAAATATATTATATATATATATATATGAAGAAAAATAATAATTATGGTATATTGATATTATTAAGTATATTTATTGCATTATTATTATGTATATATAATATTAAATCTATAGAACCTTTTACAAATGATAAATTAAGCGTAAATCAATGGACTAATAATGGCAATCCATTTTATTTAAAAGATGAAAAAATAATAATATGTGGAGGTGCACCTTGTATATTAAAAGGTGATAAGGCAAAATTAATAGATTCATATGATACAGTGATGCGTGTAAATATGAGTGATAGAATATTAAAAGATGAATATATCAAAGGTGCAGGTAGTAAATGTGATATATTTATTTGGGGTTTATATAATTATGATACTTTAGATAAAATTTTATTACATCCTAAATATAAAAATAGTTATCACATGATAACTGGATCACGAGAGAAAAATATAGATAAAAAATTTAAAAATATATTGAATTCAGATAAAAATATATATCATCGTGTTGAAGGAAATCATAGTGGTTTACATAAATTTAACAATTTATCTATTATTAAAATAGAAGATGACATGTTTACAAATGATAATAAAAATAAATTTCTAACAACTGGATTAATAACTATAATCACATTATTACTTAATAATTTCAAAGATATAACTATTACTGGATTTAGTTTAGAACACAATAATAAAGTTAGAGGTGAAGTATCTACAAATAATGTAAAGGGTATTCATCATAATCATGATTTTAAATTAGAAGTTCATATTTTAAATAAATTATTAGAACATAAAATTATAAAAACTATTGATGATTATTGTGATTATAAATAAATATATTAAATGATTTAATAAATAATGATGTAATTAAATATTTAAAATAATATTAAAATTATAAGTAATATGGATAACATTGTTGTAATTAGTAATAGTGATAGTGATAGTGATTATTCAGATGCATCTAGTGACCATGATACGAGAGAAGAGGTAATTTATGAAAATACACATTTTATGAATCATGTTATAGTTGAAGAATACGAAAAAAATAGAAATAAATTATTCACAAAAGATATTGAATCTAGATATCTATTAGTTGATACAAATAATATTCAAAAAACGAGTAGTTTTAATACAAATGATTATATTTATAATTTATATAGTCAAACTAATTCAGATAATCAAAATACGACAGGTGGTTATGGATCATATAAAAATGTTATAGGTTTTAGATTAATTAGAGCAATTATACCAAATACAGCATATACAATTAATGATATGAATAATAGTATCATATATAGTACAACAAGTGGTACAAGTGAAACAATTACTATTACATTAATTAATGGATATTATACACTTGATAATTTGGCAAATGCTTTTCCACCATCTGCAGATTTAGCAGATAGTAATATTTCGGGTGCAACAACTACAAATAATATAATAACAATATCAAGGGTAACAATACCTACCCCCGCAAATCATAAATTAAAGTTTCAATGCAATACAACAAGTGTAAATTTTAAATTTTTATGGAATACAAATGATAAGACAAAAAATTCAGCACGATTATTTGGATTTTATCCAGTAGAATCATCAACTGCAACATCTCAAACATCAGATTTTGTTCCAGATATGAGTAATCATTTTGTTGATGTAGTAATAGATGAAATACCTAAAATAGCATGTAAAGATAATTCAAGTGGAAAAAATACAATTGAGCGAATATATATGAATAATGATTATGGTTCAATGAAAATACATGAAAGTATAATTTATGGCGAACAAAATTATTTTTATCCTATAACATTAGAAAAATTAAGTATTAAATTATATAGTGATGACGGTAAAACACTATATGATTCACAAAAGGCAAATCATAGTTTTGAGTTTGAAATAACAACTTTAAAAAATACTAAATTAGTCGGATAATTATTATATATTTAATATAGTATATCTTATGGATTATAAATATATTGGTATAGGATCTGTCGTATCCATTTTAATATTATACTTGTATTTTCGTTCTGGTAACAAAAAAACAATAGTTGAAAAACGTACAGATGATGATACTAAATTATTATTCGAAAAATTACAAAAAAATGATAAAGTATTAAAATTATTATTAAGTCATACTATTAGATATCTTAAACGGGATAAATACAGTGATAAACAATTATTAGATAGATTAAATAAAGATTCATTATTTAATAAAGATTATGAAACCGTCCGAATATTAGTTGATACACATAATATATCTAATAAACATTCGAATAGTTTTAATCCAGGAAATTATGTATTTGATTTAGTATCTTCTGATAATAATTCTACTGGTGGATTTGGTAGATATAAAAATGTTATTGGATTTAGATTAATTCATGCAATAATGCCTAATGCAGCATATATAGTAGATGAAACAAATTGTAATATAATATATGAAGCAGATTCAGCTGTTTCAGGTAGTCAAAAAGAAGTAATTACTCTTACACTTACATATGGATATTATACACTTGATAATTTAATAAATGCACTACCATCTACCCTAGGTGCACAAACAACTACAAGTGATAATGATAATATGATAATAAGGTCTACTGTAACATACAATTCAACAACCCATAAATTTACATTTCAATGTAATAATAGTTCAACTTCTTTTTATTTCAATTGGAATACGAATTCAATTACAAGAAAAGCTGCTAAATTATTTGGATTTTATGTTGACGGACCAAGTACTACAAATAGCGCTACTTCCCATACATCAGATATTGTTCCAGATATGAGTATACATTATACTGATTTAATTGTTGATGAAATACCATATATTGCTTGTAAAAATAATCCAGCTGGACACCATGTCATTGATAGAATACCATTAAATGTTGATTATGGTTCAAATGTATCGTATGAACCATATAGAGATCAATGTCAAAATTATTTTTTACCTATTAGTTTAAATAAATTAACAATAAAATTATTAGAACCAATAAATAATCATTATTATAATCCACAAGACACAGATCATTCTTTAGAATTCGAGATAACAATGATAAAGAATGAAAAAAATGTTGGATTATTCAATTAATCTTTCTTAAGTAATTCATCTAGTTGTTTAATGACAAGACCAACCGGCAATAATTCTTCAGTTTTCCATTGAATTCTACCATTAGCAACGTCAATGATATTTCTTACATTTTGTATTAATTCTAAAGATACTTCAATATTTTTAGAATTTTCTTGAACAATAATATCTTTATTTTCTTCCATTATAATATCTTTGTTATTTGTTTCTTTAAATATTTTTGGAACATTTGTAATAACTTTACTATAATTTCTAATTTCATTGAAATTATCACTGTAACCATCTCTTTGAGTTGCTAGAATCGGATTAAAGCATAACCAATTATCTATAATTTGTAGTTTTTGTATATATTCATCAATATTATATTTAGGATTACTAGGTTCTACATATTTTTTAGATAAACTTGTATTTAAATTATCTAAATAATCATTGTAATAATGTTGTTTTACTATATAAGCATGGGTACAATTCGCATGATATACTTTTATTAAATCATCATTTTTAAAATTATAATTACCATTTCTTATCCAAGCACCTAAAAATAATACATCATATTCAGTATTAATATATTTTTCTATTTTTTCTATTGCAATTTCTGGATTTAAAAACATTATATCATCTTCAAATATACATACAAATGGCCAACAATTACTTTTTGCGATTTCAATACATTTTATGTGAGATTTAACACATCCAATTAATCCATTCGTATCTTCAATCGCATTTAATCTATTTGGGTTATTTATACCTATTTTATTCAATTCTTTTATACATTGTAAATTTCTTATTTCTCTTTTTTCAAGATTAATATAAAAATGATATTGTTGTATTTGATCCATAATATTAAGTTTTTAAATATAATTTTAAATATAATTATGGTTTTGTGGGCCAATTAATATTTGAAATTTCTCCAGTATATATATTAATTGTCGCCTCTTGTAATGTTATATCTCTTAATGATGTGCGATAAGATAACCAATCATTTTTAATAGTTGTTGATGCATGTGGATAATCTGATAATGTATATTTATCTGTTTCTAATAATAATTTATCTCGCTCATATCTTAATTCATTATAAGCTAAATCAGATGTTAAAGATATCCCTTTGGAGACAATTTCATTTTCACTTGGTTTTGTATATGTATTTAATACATTCCATACTAATGTAGAATATATATTATCAGTTATTGTAAATAATGAATCAGGACATAATAATGTAATGATATTTGAATACTCCATATAATATTATACAATATTATATTATACAATATTATATTATAATCAGTCCTCCGCATATAATAATCCTAAACTACTATCATTCGCGGCGGTACTAAATTCTGTAGCAGTAAATTCCATAAACCCGTATGATTTATTACGATATAAATATGCATATGCTCCATTCGCTTTAATTATAGGTGTGGCATATATAGTTGCGCCGATTGTTTGACCGGTTAAAGTAAATTTAATTACTACTGGTTCTTGAGCACTAGTATCATATACTGGTTGAATATCTGATAATAATGATGGTGTACCACTAGAATTATAATCTTGCAAATTAAAATATAATACTTTAGAATTAGGTCTTAATCTTACTAAATATAATGTGAATGTTACATTTTGTTGAGTTAACGTCATCTGGATTCTGAGGTCAGTACTAATTTCTAAAAATGATGTAGATATACTTAATATTGAAAGAGTTTTATATACTGAACGAGAATAAGTAACTATACCTGGCAATTTTATATTTGCCGATCCATCAAATGATACTCCACCAATAGTTCTGGCAGTTGTTAATGTCGCTGCACTCCCTGTTGTATCTTGATTTAATGTTCCAATAACTAAATCTATTGTTCCATCACCATCTTGATATGTTGCTGTAATACCAGTTTCTGTATTACTAGAAAACATATTACCAACAATGTCTTGAACTTGTTCATCTGTCAATTGAGTATTTGTATCTGCTGATGCAATACTTATACCACCATCACTATTAGTAATAGTAATATTTGAACCCGCTGTTAATGTTGCAACTGCCGGACCACTTGTACCACCAATTAATAATTCGCCATTAGCATCCATAACTGCTGCACTTAATGTATCTGTTCCACTATCTTGTGTTATAATTACACCTTTATCGCTAAAACTAGTTGCATTTGTTCCTCCCTTTGATACTGTTACTGTATCAGATAATGTTGAACCGGCAGCTGTTACAGTAATATTACTTGTTCCATTAAATGCTACA
>Ga0307986_10000916_pt1 | contig 21754 bp, 22 predicted proteins | sample EllFjometageno82_FD_203170 | JGI IMG/M metagenome (GOLD analysis project Ga0307986, IMG submission 203170) | Marine microbial communities from Ellis Fjord, Antarctic Ocean - #82 | ecosystem: Environmental > Aquatic > Marine > Unclassified | place: Southern Ocean | collected 2014-10-09
AATTGCTGTGCTTCGTCGTCGTGTAATAGGTGGTTTACGATTAATTTATTGGGACCCTTCGATCGTTTGATAGTGAATTTGGGGAGGGTCAGGCACACACTACACGTTTTATCCCCGTAAGAAATAACCTTGGTGATCTTACCATACAACGCGAAATATATAGCCTGTAGTATAGTGCTTTTACCTTTGCCGCTATCGCCCGATAACAGAACAATACCGTTCACCGTGTTAAATTCAAAGGTCTGATCTTTATAGCATTTGAAATTATGCAGTTCTATCTTCATATTAATTAATAATAATAGGAAGTAATATAATTAAAGATCATTTTTACTTAAGTTAATAATAAAGATCAATGACTCACTGCGCGATTATAACGGGTTATGCCAATCACACACCCATGAGATATTTTGGACGAGATATCATCAAAGTCCGGTACCAGCGGGATTTGAGCAAGGACGAATATATAGACCAGGGGTTTTACCGATCTAGCGGGTCGGCTGAAAAATCCCACGATACATCCGGTAATTGGTTTCCTATGGACGGGATTGTGTATCACACCAGCTCCTCCAACGTGGCAACAATGGGGTTTTGGGAACACGATGTACTCGCTGATGAATCGGAGTTGCAGAAACCCTATTCCGAGATAAACAAGATGACCAAAAAAGAAGCGAGAGCATACAATACATCCACGAGCAACTTCTTTGCACAACAGACTAGAAGGAAATTTTACACGGATAAACAATCAAATCCAAAAGTAATACAGGCCCAAATTAAAGCTATTAAGTACAGTGTTACTAATCCAGACGAGAGCAATGATGGTTTCAAAATAGCAAAGCTCGGTGATTACATAAAATCCTTCACCCCTCCATTCAAATTGTTACAACGAGAACAACCGGACTTACCTAAAGATATGATAATGCGGTTGGGGACATCTGAGCTAACCTATATCTCATTTCTTCTCAATAGTAAATTCGGTAATAATCTCGTGTTCAGCGACGTGAGAGGTACCCCCGATCGTGCATATGTCGAAACACGAGCGGGGGAACAGATATTCGAGGGGTTCGGGATCGACGGGGAAGATATCCCAATGGGAATAGACACCACACCGGCACTGATAAATGAATTCATAGGAGATTATCTGTCGTTCAACCACGTAGATATGGGAATGTACGAAATGCTGAAGCGGCGATACGGGAAATTCGATCTGCGGGATTTTAACAATGACCCTGGGTTGCGGAATATAATAATATATGCCGCTCTAAGGAACCATATCTATTCGCCCGAAGGACAAGCACTGAACAAATTCGCGAAGGATCACGTATCTATATTCCCACCAGAGATGAATGTTAACCCCGAGGCCTCGAAGGACGACAGAATCACCGGTAAGAAAAGGAAATTCGAAGAGTATTCACCGACCCAAGATAATTGTGTGATATGTTGATCATCGCTTAACAGATAATATCTTTACCGTGTGACTGCCCACCCATGTAGTTTGCCCAAATACCTATGGGTAAAGTATTTATAAAATTTACTGGGTTACCATTTTTTGTGATTTTATCAATAATATTAAAATCACCCCCGCATTTATCATCAAATGGGAATTTCTTAAGTAAACTTGAATGTATACAAAAACATGCCATGTCAATACGGCCGAGTCTCCAGCTTTCATATAGTTTTTTTCTTGGGAACAACCGATTCCTAGTGGAAACTTTTACTTGATAAATCAAAATCTCATCTTTACTTGTGACAGCACATACATGGGCCAATTTATATAAAAAAGTATCATCAATAAATTTAGCATCGTCATCGATAATAATCACCCACCCATCAGTCATGTTATTAATACCCTGGGATAAGTACTTATTATACGGGCAATGTTCTTTTGTTTTCTTCTCTATTTTATCAACCTCAACCACGTGCTTATACCCCTTTAAAAATTTATTACCCCGGTTATCATTAGTTTTATAATGCTTATATTTTTTATAAGTTTGTTTCCCTAAAGATTCAACAAGATTATTAAAACATTTTTCGCGTGTCCCAGTTCTTGTCAGTATATTTATCACGGGTAGTTTAGAATCATCAATTCTATCGACCTCATCATTCACATACTTAAAAACTGAATTATTAATTTTTGGTTCGAACCCCTCCTTTACATTATTAATTTTTGGTTCGAACCCCTCATTTAGATTCATTATATATACTATAATAATAACAACGACTACGGCCGTAATCGCAAATCTTGATATACCTGGTAAAGGCATTGTTTATTCTATATCGAGATTAATAATTGTGTCAACTACCTATATTTCTTAATGTTTTTTGGTATAGTGATTTGGGTCTTGTGATATATTAAAGGTCTTGATCATCTTGTTCAGCGAACTCGGGAATTGTTCGTTCACAATGTCGCGGATGATATTGTTAGTTACGTGGTGGCCCCCGCGAGGGGGCTGAGACACGAACCAATGATGCGCTAACCGAAGCACTCTAAATTCGTTAGACGGTAGAACAATTGGGTGTTTATTTACGTACTTGATAATGTAAAGTTTGTGTAAATTAAAGGCGATTTTAGCTAGTGTATTTTCGTATTCGTCGAATGTGTCTGTCATTTCGGGGTACAGGGCGCGTATAGCGGTGGTATATTCATTCTCGTGCCTCACCTCTAGATATCTGAACGCGACACTCGGCTGGTTACCGCGGATATCATAATAATATTTATAACTGGGGTTGTAGATCTTGTAGTATACATTATCAGACGTCTGAATTAACAAACCTTGGTATTGACGGGTATCTATGTTACGCACGTATGATGATAATTCAGTTCCATCCTTGATGATAACGCGCGGCACAGGCCTGATCAGTTGGTAATCATCGTTCGCGAACGAACCATCGGGCTTGAAAGACCCGATGTAATACAAGCCCGGATTGTCGATCGCGTGGCATACTATGCGATTGTCGGTATTACTGGGTAGTAAAAACATATATTGATCACCCTCTGTCAACGTGGCCGTAAACTGGTCCACCACCGTTTCGCACTGGGTGTTGCTTAACTCCTTCTCGAACGCGGGATCTGTATCCTTGAGGTGCTTGAGTGCGTTCTTGAATAACGTACCAAACGACATATTAGACGACCATTTACTTTCAAACGCGTTGATTTTACGGTATGTTGAAATAAACCATCGATTATCAGAATAATAAACCCTTATAGCGGTCCCTTCCATGGACGGGGTAAACACGCAGTTGCTATATCCGTCACCCTCGATCCTAGTCGTTAGCTCATTCATATCGGGTTCGTTGTCCAGGCTCAGTTCGACCGGGACGGGTAAGCAATTCATGACGATCTTATCATGCTTGTCGAATACCATACCCCTCACCTTCCGCGAAGCCGTTATTACTTCATCATCGCCAGTCTCGGTATCGACGTGGCAATAAAGACGTAAATCCATCCATTCGTCCAGCAGCGTGACAAACGGTTTAAGTTTTTCCATATCGGAAATAGTTGTACTAATCATAATTTACCTATTCCTACCATTATCTTCTACAGAAATCATTTTTATATGTTAAATTATATATTTAAAAGTAATTGGGTTTTAATAAAATGACTAAAATATCAGTAGTGAAAGTAAGTCTTCCGGGACCGGTGACCGTTCGAGCTCAGAAATTCCCACGGATGCCTAGGCTTTATTTGGAATTAATAGAAAATAAAGAAAAGATAAAAAAGACCTTACTACACAGCGAATATGTACATGAATATAACCCCAACGATCCGCCCAGCGTTGAACCGTGCTCTCCGGGATCGGACTTAAGCGACGACGGATCTGTTCGATCGACCGGGAGTATGGAACCCGAGGAAGGGACTACCTATGACCCGCCCGTAGATGAAATAAATGTAAACGATGAGGAGTCAATGGCCGATACCGTTTCGATCACTAGTCGCCAAAGCAGTAAGGCCGCGTCGTCCAACGCCGGTAGCATGTCGAGCAACGTAGATATGAATAAAAAATTAACAGCCATGTTGGAAGGCGACGACGACGGTTCGTTATCGATGGTCAGCGTTAATGCCGAAAAATACAGCAAGAAACGCGACAGGCACGGCCGTCCTAGCACTCAACCACCGGTTATAAACAATCAGGTAGTCCCACCGTCATTAGCGGAACTGCAAAGCGATAAGTATACCACCGCCCCGTCTACTAAACCGTACCAACCCTCCAAATTGGCCGACGACGATGATTTAAAAAGAGAGTTGTTGTTCAAATTCGATCTTCTTAGAAAATCGTACCCTGGCGCCCACGTGCCGACGTTTACTATTCACACCGCATACGATATCATGTTAGGGGCATACGAGGACTGTATACGCCGATTATCGCTTGATTCATCCGTCGAGTCGTACAAGAAATACCTTATATACGGGTTTATGGGATGTGAGTACCTGCTCGGGAGGTTTTTAAAATTGGACATGGAGGGCTTCACGCAGCAGCAAATAACGTCCATGTCATCCTACGAGAAATTACTGATTGAGCTGGGGGAGAAATCATACGCGCCGGATGGGTCCGCGTGGTCTGTTGAATTGAGATTACTATTCATGATTATTATGAACGCAGCCTTCTTCGTGGTATCTAAAATGATAGTTAAAAATACCGGGTCTGATATCATGGCGATGATGAACGGTCTCATTTCAGGCAGCAGTAATAAGTCGTCCGATAAGAAAAAGAAGATGGAGGAACCCGACGATGTCGATTTCGACAATATCTAAGAGGTAAAATCGGGAACGGGGCACATCCGCCCACCGTGTTTTTTATATACCTTCTCCCGGGTTTTATAATGACGTCTGAGTATGCTGTGATCGTCCACTAAATCTACTATGCAGGGGACATTGTTCTTGGTTCGCATGCACCGACCGAGATACTGTATGAAATATTCCTCCACGTCGGTTGCCAACAGCAGCATATTGATCGATGGATGGTCGAACCCGGTACCCACTTTACTACACGTACCGATCAATACCCGAGCGCTCCGGTCGAATGTTTGTTTAGCCCCCACCAATGAAGTGACGTGCACGTCCATATCATCGAGCATTTTCATCAAATACGCGGCTTGCTTGATCCGTTTAACAAGCACCAATATGTTCCGGTCACCGAAATACTGGATGACTCGTAATATTATATCATTCCGAGCCACATCGGTGGCTTGTGAATCGAGAACGCTACCCCATTTAATTTTCCCGTTTATGCCAAATTCCACGAGTGGTTTAAATCCCGTTTCTATCTTGTACACGTCGTGCGGCGTGAATAATTCCCTCACTATTTTAGCATCGCCGAAATAGAAATTCAGTAGACTGTCGAGTCCGTCGGGTCGGTAGGGGGTGGCTGTCAGTCCAATGAGATACCGGGGGTTGACATGGTTTAGGCATTTTGAGATGCGTTCGGCCATGATTAGATGCGCTTCGTCTACGATAACCGTTCCTATGTCGCTAAACGCATCAACTGCGAATTTCTCAATGTTCTGAGCATTGATTATATAAAAATCCCTGGATTTGTCCAGCTCGATCCCTGGCTTAAGTAACTGAACCTCAGTGTCGAGAGCACAGAAATCGTCAATGCTCTGTTTCCACTGATTCATCAGCACTATCTTATTCACTATTATTAACGTTTTTAGTTTGATGACACATGCAATGTCGATGGACGTGACCGTCTTACCGAACCCACAATACATCGATAAAATCACGGACCCCTTCTTATTTAACTCGATGATCGCTTCGTTTTTAACGACCACTTGTTCGTCCCTAAGCGATGCGTTGAATATAGCGGTTGATACGCTGAACTTATTACGTTTGGGTCTTTTCAATTTAACCGTGGTAATGGCGTAGTTGAACGGTAGAGTTAATATATTATTGTTGAGGCTGAAGGGTATCACGTATTTAGGGGGTCCGTATCCAAACTTGTTTTCGAGCTGTATTGTCAGATCTACGTTTATTTCGTTTATCATGTCACCCCCTAGGGTGTGTAAATTAACGGGTATAGACATTTGAGTAGCCCAAGTTTGATAACCGTATCATTTCAATTTTAATACATTATATTTGTAATTTACAAATATAATATACACACTCTTACACACTCACACACCGCTTACTTACTTACCCGCTGGTCGACCCCATACCTTGACGGGTGGGGGTTCGAATAAATGGACTGGGGGGGTGGCCCGCACCACATCCATGGGATCGTTGACTACTACCGGGGTGGCCATCACCACATCCATGGGTGCAACATCACTGGCATATTCGACCTTGATTTTGATATACGGGGTGCCCTTGGTGATGATATCTTTGATGTACGCCAGTACATTCTTCTCATCTACAATCACGTACTCGTCTACGGTATCGCCATCGTCAAACGGTCTCTTAATACCGACGATAGGCGGAGGGGGAACCTTCGCGGCGAGATTATCATCCGTGGTCATCCGGTTGACGTATTGGTCGTTGTCCTCCCCGGGATGTTTAAAGCAACAGGGGTTCTGATCGTCCTTATTCGCGTACCCCCCTACCGTTCCATCGAAACTAGCAACGATCTTATAGCAATTATCTCCGTACGTGCAGTTCCGCCTTGCAATGTCGCTGATACCATGAGCGTAATTGCACCTACTCCCAAACGGACATCCGGTGGGGGAGTTCCACCTATTACATAATCTGGTTTTCTTGCTGTGCTCGGAATTTTCGTTATTATACCTAGATGGACGATTCATAGGCACCTGGGTTAAATTGGACTTGTTGACCTTGAGGGTTTCGGGTGACCGCTTCGGAGGAGGGGGTAGGAGAGACATCGACGGAGGGGGGTGCTGCTGACCCATGGCAGGGAAACTATGCTCATCATATTTATATTCATCATCATGGTTGTTAATATTGGTATTATACATATCTGACTTTTTGACCTGGTATTCGTTTTATAAATCGATTTTATTGACTACCCCGAAGATATAAATAATATTAACAAACATTATTTATAATATATAAATGACGCGGTTGACAGAATCTCGTAGACTTAACCTGCATGAGCAATTATGCGATGAAATAAAAAACGGGACCTCAACCCCCGCTCGTTTCCGAGCAGCGGTTAGATATTTGCGTATAGGTGGTGACCATTCACCGCAACATAAGAAACCTAGAAAAGACCGAGTAGATACGCTTATATATCTCCATCAACTTCACCAGACGGGGAAACCAACATGGACCGAGCAGCTAGCATACGTAGCTGAATTAAAGAGCGCTCGCCATGATAATTCAGAGAATAGCAGCACATTTACCGAATACGATAGACAAAAGTTTCTTGCATCGGGAGTGGATATAAGCGCATCACTGGGCTCATCGTATGTCCACCACGACGATATAGAAGACGATGATATTTAGTTACAACGCCCCCGTCTTGTCGATGTACGCGTCCGACATTAAACAATACTGGTGATTTGGTTTATACGCGGAGCACTCTGTATCTCCCGCATCGCATGAATTCTTGGGTGGGGCGGCGGTCTTAAATGTCTCGGGACCGCCACTGGAGGACGATCCGGCTTTATCACCTGGGGTCTCAGCGGGTGTGTTTTTCTGAGCCTCGATATAGTGAATAGATACGTCTTTGCAGAAGCCGAGGATCTCATTGGCGACTGGCGGACCGCTGTACGACATGTAAGCGGTTCCATTTACGTACAGTACGACAAACGGGACCTGGGTTAATTCAGTCGTAGTGCCCTTCGACGACTGAATAATGTCTCTTGATTGGTCGATATTTACAAGGGTGAACGTAACATTGGCGGCGTTGTCGTTACATTCCCCGAACGACTTGAGATAGTCGTAGCAATGGGGGCATTTCTCCGAGTAAAAAAGTACAAGCTCGAACCCCCCGTTGGAGTTCAGTCGTAACAATTTTTTATTAGTTTTTTCGTCAACTGATACATAAAATTCTTTGGATGTACAGTACTTCATTATTTATTATAAAGCTAGTTAAAATTTTAAATACGAATTATTTTATTTGCTCTACAGCCGTTATATTATCATATACTGAATGAAGCATCACCGAGTTATCGAAACAGAACCGGTCGAATTTCAACGTGAGATCAGTGTTTTTGAGATCGAGACTCATAATATTCTTAAACACTTCTTTTTTATCCCCGTTGACCTCGGCTAATTTGCGCGTGGTTTGAGCTGTTTGCTTGGTCCTCTCCAGGTCTCGTTCCGGTATTCGGAGATGTTTATTCATTATTTTCTCGATAGTCATATCATGAGCGTGTATTATGTCAGTCTCCTTTGCGATAATATCGCCGAACGTCGTCTCCAGCAGGGCGATGCGTCGAATGTAGTCCTTATTTTTAGTTAAATACTTGGCGTGGATGGATTTAATCCGATCGCCCCCCTGGATGTGCTGGGATATATATTCCATTTGAACGGTTACGTTCTGGTGGATGACATCGATGATCTGTTCGGTCATTGTCTTAACGATGCGATTGATATGCTTAACGTTCTTATATAACCGGGGTAAATCGATAAGTATATGGATGCTTATAAACTTCTGATTGAGAGAATCATCGAACGAAAAGCAATTGATAGCGTGGGAATACCTCGTTGTGTATATCGACGTGTCGCATTTCATGCACACCCCGAAGCTGGGATTACCCTTCATGCAATTGGATAATCGTTTGATTTGTCGGTAGACATCTTTATTATGACTCTGCGTATCCAACGTTACGATGGAATTATAACCCTCTTCGATTGTTTGCTCGGCGGTGGATGTATTCACCATGTCGCTGTCGACAGCGACCCCTCCGTACGATAACGCATTATTCTTTACCGAATCTGCCCGTGAATATTTACCGATGATATCACCCGTGTCGGTTACCGTGAGGGGGTAAAGATGAACAGTGGTCGCGTCCATGTCTACTTTGATCTTGAATGTGTCGGGTATCTCCATGATACATACCACCGTGCTGTCGGCTAAAATAACCTCGGCTAACTTACATAGACCATTTACGTGATAGATTTTATTGATTACCATCCCGTATTTGTTTAATAAAGCATCTAGTTTGTGTATCGTCGATGGCATTTTTAAATAAGAAATTATTGGCTTAAAACCATATTATTTCTTATTTAAAAATGCTTACTACAAACATAATTCCGGAAACGGTTACTAACAAGGAATATAATAAATTACGTGTTCAGCTATCGGAATTATTCACCCCCGCCGAAGCCGTCGGTGATAAAGATAAAGCCGACCTCGAGGCGGTTGATCCCCCCCCTGCACAGCCGGCGGGGTTAAACATTAATGTAATTCTCCTGGTCTTCGCCGTGTTATTGGTGGCTTATAATAGCGAGACTACAAATTTCTTGGATAAATTTACATTCAGTAACCCGTTGGTATTCAGTATTGTGAAAATAGTGGTGGTCACTCTTATATTCACCCTGTTGTATAAATTGACATTGAACATTAAATAAGTATATAAACGTATAATTTCTTAGTTAAAAAATGACCGTTGTATATGACGACTATATTATGTATAGCAAAACAATGGAGGCGTATAAAATAAAAACCCTCATGGATATTTTATGTAATACGGTGAAGCAATCCTTTTTTAACATCAACAGTAACGGTATTGATATGACCATGTTCGATCAATTCCGAAATATTTTAGTATCGTTTAAGCTGACCAATGACGGGTTCAACGTATTCAAATTCAACGACCCCGACAATAATGGGGTCGTGAATGTTTCATTCACGACCAGTCATTTATACAAAATGCTCAAGACGTGTAAGAAAAAAGACTGTCTCGAGCTGTGTATTTTAAAAAATAAGCCGTACGAGTTGGTTATCCGCACACGCCCCCGAGACCAAAACAGAGTGACCGTGTCGGTTATACATACCAGTCTCAGCCCTAACATCCATATCGAGAAACCAGTGTTCGATAATTGTAATTCGGTCATCATACCATCGGCCGATTTTTGTAAAATCATGAAGGACATATCGCTCGTGGGCAGCGATACTATCACTATATCCACGGTTGAAAATACGGTAAAGTTCGAAGCGAACGCCGATGGTATACTAAAGCGGAGTATAATATACGGTAACGACGAAAGCACCGACTACACGTACACCGGCTCCTTTTCCCACGATAGGCTGTCTAAGATAATAAAGATCGCCGCTCTGGGGGATGTCGTGCAGTTCTACACCCAGGACGAAAGAAATCCGTTGAAAATAAAATCACGCATAGGGGACATTGGGGTGCTTGAACTTTACATAAAATCAAATGACATTATAGCATCCGAACGCTAATAACTACTATTTAAAACAAAAATTTTGATATCTAAAATGACATCAAAAGATACAATTATTTCTATACGGGAATTGGACATTGACATTATACCCCCGCTAACATCGAAGTACAGGGACCGTAATTATAACGGCGGGTCTAAGATAGTAGTGGTGGGGAAGCCCGGTACGGGGAAGTCAACCCTCATCAAATCATTATTATATCACAAAAAACATATATTCCCCGTGGGGCTCGCGATGAGTGGGTCAGAAGACAGTAACCATGCGTGGAAGGAGATCATGCCGAGTTCATTCGTATTCAATTCGTACGACGAGGATAAAATACGAGACTTCATTAAACGCCAAAAAGTAGCCAGTATGCACCTCGAAAATCCATGGGCGGTTATGATCCTGGATGACTGCACGGACGACCCCAGCGTTTTTAATAAAACCCTGCAGCAGGCCTTGTACAAGAAGGGTCGGCACTGGAAGATGTTGTATATCTTGTCGCTCCAGTACGCGATGGACGTTAAACCGGTGATACGAACCAACGTGGACGGCATCTTTATCCTGCGAGAGCCCTTGCTTAAGAACCGACGGTCGCTGTACGAGAATTACGCGTCGATCATTCCCGATTTCAATACGTTTTGCACCCTGATGGATAGCTTAACCGAGGATTTCTGCGCGCTGTACATCCACGGCACTAGCACGACTAACGACTGGATGGATTGCGTATTTTATTGGAAAGCGCCGGCGGTACCCGCTGGCTGGAAGTTGGGAGCCCCTGAATACTGGGCGTTCCACGAGGACCGGTACGACCCCGATTATGTCGATCCGTTAACAGACGAGTAGCAACGCAGGTTTGATATTTTAATAATTTCATATTAAAATATAGGGTTGTTATTTTACAATCTGTAAAATACGATTGAGTTCCTTCATGTTCTTATGTATGGTGAGCTGCGAGAGGTTTGATAGCCGGGCGAAATCGTCAATGTTGATATTTATATTCTTTTTGGTGATCCATAAGTAGATGAGGGCTGCGGCCACCGACTGGGGTCTCGCTCGGTTCAATTTCGAAGATCTATTATCGGTGCGTTTGTACAATAGTATGACTTCGTTGGTGTGGGCCGGGTCATCGGTGAATCGCGACATCATATCCTTGATTATATTTTCAAGCGACAATTGGGTATTGTGGATGTCCGAATCGTGGGGTATATTGATATTTACCATTTTGAGACCCTTTAACCCATCCTTCCTGCTTATACCAAATACCGGTATGAGACTCTCGGGCGTCTTCGGGTTCCCCATGCTTTTATACGCGTGGTATACGCACGCGAACACGATGGACTTACGCGACCCGCCTCTGTAAATTTTACCGTTCGTGACTGTGGAATAGAATTCGTCGGCCTTCGTGACCACCTGCTGACTGAAGTCCATTCCCATCACGTCCTTATGTATATTTTTATCTTCTAGTTTTCTCGCATGCGCTCTGTTGGGATCGGATGATCGAGTAAGGCCGTAGTACCGCCATTCTTTATCGTGTGTGATGCGCCGTTCTAATTCCTCCCCGCAGTCTATACAAATATTTAGCCCGTCTTCTTCGATCCGGGAGGTATGCTCGCACCCCACGTGGGCAGCTTGATTGGTTATATCTTGCTGTCTATCGAATACATCGTCGTATAATTCTGTTGACATTTGATAATTATTATATTTTTAAAATATAAATTCGATTATTTACCATCGGTTGTATTTGTAATATGCAATTTCTTTTTTACCGTCGCGTGTCCCTTGGTAGTCCCTAATATATCTTGGTATACCTGTTCGCTATTATGAACCCCGTTATTTTTAAGGATGCGTACTATTTCCTGTTGTTTTTCCGACTTCTTCTTGCGTCCGCGGACGCTGACATCCTTCACGCATATAGTGGTGTTGGCGCACGTCATGGAATTCTTGTTATTACCGTCCATGAACATGGCAATTTCATTCTCCAGTTCCTTTTGGCGGGCTTTTAACGTCTTGGTTATTTGGTTATGTCGTTTAACCTCCGCCTTGATATTTTTAATTTCCGCGAGGTAGTGTTGAATCCTACTCATTTATAGTTACCTAATATTCTCTTTAAATTTTGTTGTGTGTCTCGAGCCAGACCCCTCGATTTACCAACATTTGATTGGAAACCCCCTACACGCGTTAGCCATTTATTTATAGGTAATCTATTTTTTTTTTAATAATATAGATTACCTATAAATGGCACAGCTGTATATACTTATGCTATTGATAATAATAACCCCTATTCTTATATGGCTTATATTTAATTCACTTACTACCGATGGATTTAAACAACCACCCCGCGATACTAATAACGTAGATGATATTTACCTACTCTCTATACATCCAAAAACACATATAAAAGTACAATCGTCTATCGAGAATATACGTAAATCATTTAATAGAGAGGTTAATATTATCTTGGTTGAAGGAGTTATAGTAGACCCAGAAACATTAGCAACCATGGACATCACACTATCAAGGGGTCAAGTTGGTTGTGCAATGGCCCATGCTAATATTTGGGATACTATAATTAATAAGGGTGGTAATGGTTGGTCGTTTATATTCGAGGACGATGTTATATTTCTGGATAATAAACTATACGTGGATGAGTTGATAACACAATTCCCGGATGACGCAGAAGCCGTTAATTTAGGCGGGTGCGAAACTAAACATAGTAAATTTAATTGTCCACCCGACCAAAATTGGTGCAAGGGGTGGGCAGCGTGCACGCATGCTTATTGCTTGACGTTGACAGGCGCCAAATTAGCTAAACAAAACTATATAGATAATAATTTCTTAGTTGCTGTTGATACATCTTTACGACGGGGTAAAAAGTTTAAGAAAAACTCATATATATTAACGTTACCAACACGTCCAGATGAAGACTCAGCTCGTAAATTAGTTGCCTGTAAATCAGGGTACTTTTGTCAGAGAAGAGATGGGGAATTTAAAAGTGACATAAGCTCTTTATAAAGGTGAAGATGGATTACAACTCGATCGGTGATTTAGGTAACATTTTATAGGGGCGTAGCTGTTTGAATTTTTCATACGATGATTTATACAAGCAATAGGCATTGTAAAACTTTTCGTAATCATGTGCTTTATACTTATTGGCATCGTTTACGCATACGAATTTAGCAAGACCGTACTCCAAAATTTCTCGTTCAAAATATAATTCATCTCGATCGATAAATCTGGCTGACCCCCCGAAAATCATTTTCTGGATACCCGCTCCTATAGGGGGTATATCATCACCACTCCTGAACCTAGATGCAGATGTCACCTCTATCTCCGCTGGATGCATATTCATAAGAATATTTTTATCTAGTATTTGAATCTGATGGGATTGTTTGGTCATCGTATTGCCAAGTCCGTATTCATCCTTCACCAACTTAAATAATTTCATCCAGGCCTTTCCATATGCTGATCCAGGAATTTCGGAATATTCAAACGTATGCCCCCTGCCTATTAATAGAACACCGTCTTCATCTATGAAATCACTCTTCGACACGGGTTTCCCGAAAAACGTGTCATCATTGGCGTATAAGAACTTGTCCGATAAACCGGGTATATTACATAAATTGGCTTCTATGGAATGGGAATTAAACGTGGGTAAATCAAAGGGGTTCTTACATATTTCTGAATGGGGCACGATATGTACCTTAGGGTGGTCAATATTTAACCATATGGGATATTTGTCCTTCGAGTATGTAACTATGTAAATATTACGTATCCAAGGGGCAAATGCCTCGATAGATCGTATAGAATATAAAATTTCGTCGTGATTTTTAAACCGCTGTACCCGGGTATCGTCCGTCTTCGTCGTTTTAAACCGTTGCATCTCTTTGAGCCACTCTGGGTCAGATGAATCGACCCACGTGTATACCGCGTCTATATCTATATCTATATCGATAGTGTCGGGTGCGGGGGTAAACGAGTCAGATAGTTGTAATCCCTCATTGTCACCGTACTGGTCGTCACCACCGCCTGTTGACGACCCTATCAAAACCGAAATGATAATGATTACGGCCATCGCGATATATACATTTACACTATTCAGTGTAGGAGGTAGTACTCCCTCACCCTTTAATGATACTATCACTATCAACACTATAACAAGTACTAATGTAATGATATATAAATTATTCATTATTTACTATATAACAAAAAATAAATAATATTTTTTATAAACGGTTGAACGTACCCTCGAAAAACCCCCCACCTGGTATTTGACGATTCCCACGACCCTCCCAAGCCCCTATTTCTAACTTCCGGGCATTAACCAAGTAATCAACAATCGACGGTTGATTATACGCCTTCCTCAGCGCCTCCAACTTGGTGCATCCAGCGAAGATATCAGCAGAGGCGCTAAATGATCTCTTCCATAGTTCTGGGGTTCCCCCTATTAAATTTACAATTGAAAGTTCAGTGCAGTCATTAAACGCTTTGAGATTGATCATAAGATTGGTATTATATCTCATCGTTAAAGTTTTCATCTTGGAACATCCCTTGAACGCAGATTTGTCCACCCAGTCAACGCTGCGTGGTAAATCTACAGTCACCAACCCCGTATTTCTAAACGCTTCCGAATCTATCCTCCTTAAGTGGTCGGGGAAATTAACATCCCTCAGCGAGGGGCAATTATAGAAAGCTCTCCGAGCGATAGTCTTACATTTGGAATTTAATTCGAACACGACACAGTTGAGATTATTAAAACCCATGAACACTTCGTCCCTCTCACCCTCGGTATACCGATGACTGTAACCAATGGCTGTGACATCTGATCCAATATATACAGTTACTAGTTCATTCGACGCGCTAATTAGTTCGTGTGCGCGCGCGCCAGGCCAATCCCAACTTCTAACATCTCTCGAGTAAATAACTCCGGGGCCTAAAAGAGCCAGCATACTCGGTAGTTCATAATCCTCATGTGGTATGTCCTCGTTTAACCACCACCTACTCCCATTGGCATCAACCCGTTTTTCCTGGAAAAAGTCTGATAATAAATACCCGTCACTGTCCGGGTTAAGTTTCGATACCTGTATCATTTTCTTGAACATTTTTAATCGCTCCGTCAACACCTTATCGATCACTACTTTCCGTTCGGTTGTGTTCGCCTCAGATATTTCTGCTAGTTTTTCCATCATCTGTACGTAATGCTCCCCCCACCCATGCGAGATCTTCAACCATTCATTACCGTTTTCGGATTCCATCTTCTCCCATTCAGTTGCCTGACGGTCGCAGCACTTGCGTTTTAAATTATTGTATTGTTGGATTAGCGTATGATCATTTGCCATTTTATACCAGTAAGTAAAATTAATATTTAGTATAAAAGAGTGCGGTATTATACTAAACATGAACCCCCCCGTACAAACAACTAGACGTGAGTGGCACGATAATTATCTACACGAATTAAAGGATCTGTATTACATTTTATATAATGAGGTGGTTCGCGACTACCCCCATGTAATAGTCGATGATGAAATCGCGTTTCATAACTTCTCGCGGATGATCTACCAATGCTCCAGCAAGTTCACCTCGGACTATACGGTAAATGCGTCGCTTAAACACGTGGGCTCTTAATATAATATCATCATGCCCAGTAGAAAAAATATCACCTTACTTAAAAAAAAGACGAACGAATATTACAAGGCTTTAGAAAAAGAGAGCGTTGTTAGTTATAATACACGAGCGCTGCAGGATAAAGAGGCTACGCGAATGGACAGTATAGAAATCCGCGATTCGGAGGTGATGTATCGGGCGTCGAGTATCACGCGTAAGTTGCAGGACCACGTAACCCATCAAGGGCTGAGTCTGATGGAAACTGCTCATTTTAACGACGCTATAACTAACATGAACAACTATGTTAAAATGATTGTAAATAATAAATTTTCTAGCGGTCGTTAAAAACGATTATTACTGCCTATTTATGTAGTGTATGGTAACTATTATACATTACAATGGAATCATTTTTACCTATACTTGCTCAAGAATTAAATATCGACAAGACTGCAATCACCGACTTATGGAGCCGGTTCTCCGCCTATAATAAGATGAAAAAACCCGAACTACACGCTATCTGCTGCGACAACAATTACGAGAATACCGGGGTCAAATATAATCTCATTGAGTCCATCATACTCAAGAAACCCCAGTCCGTAGCTCAGCCGACCCTGAAGCAATCAACCTTGAAGAAGAAACCTATGGAAAAAAAAATAACAACCTACATCGAAAACGTGCGTAAACCAGTGGTGGAAGTATCGTTGAATAAGTTCGGAAATTACGAGCACGACGAATCGGGTCTGGTGTTTGACAAAGTTACGAAACAGGTCGTGGGAAAGCAAGATTACGAGACCGGGGAGGTGACCCAGCTCACGGAGGACGATTTCATGACTTGTAAAATGTACGGGGTTGAGGTTCGCGTACCCGACAATTTAAATCAGCACCGCGTATACGGCGGACCTTCGGTCAAGGAAACGCTCGACGACATTGAGGAGATGGTTAATCTGGATGACGATGACGATTCGGACGAAGAAATAGTAATGGAATTATAAATTATCTGGTATAACAATAAATGAATTCTACATCTATTATAAAGAAATGCATACCTTATTACCCGTCTACGTCGGATGATGATTTCCAGACAGGTATCATGTCTAAATACGAATTCAGTAGTATACCGGATGATACGTGGGAGGGTCGTATATACCTGGACCATCAAGTGCTGTGCAGTCGTCTGATGTCGTCGTACACCAATTACGATTCCATGTTACTGTTCCACGATATGGGCACTGGTAAAACGTGCACTGCGATAGCTGTGGTCGAGCAGGTGATGAGCGAGTCCAACGGTATAACTCGGTGCATATATTTATCCAAGGGACCGGGATTGGGTGTTAATTTTAGAAACGAATACGCGACCAAGTGCACGAATAACAAATACGAACCTAACCGGATACCCCACCTGCGAACCTATACGTTCAGTACGTTCTTCAAAAATAATAAGACTAAAAAAGATGGCGATTTGGCGACGGAGTTCGGTAACTGCGTTATCATAATAGACGAGGTTCATAATCTGCGCGACAAGACGAAGGACGAAAACGTGAAAGATATGGTGGATAAATATAATTTCTACGATAGATTTTTGCACGCTGTCCGGAACTGTAAAATACTACTGTTATCGGGGACGCCTATGAAGAATGCCGCTGCTGAGATTGTCTCGATTCTGAATCTAATACTAGAGACGAAAATCCCATCCAACGTATTCACGGGAAACGCGTTGGTTAATCGCGAATTGTTCGTCGACCGCATAAAAGGAAAAGTGTCGTATTTGAAAAAACAGATCGACCCCCGCATAACTACGGTGTTCGACGGCCATGTATTGGAGGGGTTCAAGCATTTCGTGTTATCACCTGATTATTGCTCGTCGTCCAGTCGGCAGTACGTAAAATATAAACAAGTTTACACGGAGGAAAAGAGTAATAGTTTCAAATATAGATCCAGGCAGATGATACTTTCGGCGACGTCCACCAATGAGGACCGGACTCGGTTGAAAAATCTCATTGGCGCGGAGACATCTACCGAGGGTAAGCTTTCGGTCTTGGGTCAATACAGTTCTAAATATGCCGCTAGTATAAAAACCCTGCTCGAGTCGTACACGCAGGGGAAGTCGGTGTTCGTGTACAACAAATATATTAACAATAACGGACTTGTGTTTTTTTCGGAACTCCTCAGTTTATTCGGGTACAATCGGTCCCAGGGGGGTAACCAAACCAAGGGAAAACGGTTTATATTAGTATCTGGGTCCGATACGTATAATAAAAAGAGCATCAAGGCTACCTTGAAAATCCGCGACTCACAAAACAGCAACACCAATTTAATAAACTCGTTCAACGACCCTAAAAACTATGATGGATCTTACATAGGTGTTATCTTGGGATCGCCTGCGATATCGGAGGGGTACACGTTTAAAAATGTGCAGGTGATTGATATACATACCCCGTGGTACAATTATGCTGAAACATCACAGGTTATTGCGAGGGGTATTAGACACGGCTCGCACTCGGAATTACTAAAGAACCACGGCGATGTCGAAATAAAGATTTACCAACGGGCTACCGTGTTCGATAACCAGTCAAGTGTCGATATTGAGGACTACAGCCTGGCGGAGATCAAAGACGTTGATATTAAAAAAATAGAGCGAATATTAAAAGTCGAATCTATCGACTGCGAGCTTAATTATATACGAAATAGTAAATATAAGGTTGACGGGAGCAGGGATTGCGATTACGAAAGGTGTCAGTATGAATGTTTCCCGGACACAGCGGACCCCAAATTAAAAATAAATGATGATTTCAGTACTTATAACGAGTACTTTTCGGATGGTAAGAAAGCGGAGATCGCGAATCGAATCAAACTGTATTTTACGACCGAGTTCACGGCTAGTGTAGCGGTGCTAATTTCCATCAGCGATGTGGCCGACAATATCATGTTAGCGATGGATGTCCTGAACAACATGATATTGTCCAATGCGGTTATATACAACAAGTACGGTATTGCATGCGTGCTGAGGGAGGATAGCGATATGTATTTCTTATCCAGTGAGTTGACGGGTAACGACAGCACCTCTTTATATTACACCGTCAACCCGGTAGTCACCGTTGTTAAAACCGTAGCCCATCCCACAGCGGACGTCCGGAATGTGATAACAAAGACTTACTCCTCGACCACCATTGAAGAGGTGCTGTATAATATCAGAAATCTGTCATTGACCCAGAAACAATGGCTATTCGAGGGTAATATGCTGCTCGAGCAGCCCAACAAGCTAATAAACCAGTATTTTTTCGGGTATTATTGGACCCCCCGCGATGGCGTATTATATTCGTGGTATCTCAATGCCGATGGTATTTATCGTAAGAAAATAGGCGGTGACTGGAGCGACTGTGATAACCGAGATATAAAACTAATTGAAACCCACATTTCCACCCGGGAAGCTACCGTGACGGCTAAAGCGAAGGACATGGGATTGGGATTTTACGGGCTGGTGAATTACGACGATGTTAATTTCGCGTCGCTATTCTGCATCAAAAAGTTACCCGACGAAAAGGAAATTAAAAAGAATAGACTCCCTCGGGGTCGTATTTGTTCCACGACCCCCTCGGGGGAGTTAACGGCTATGCTCGAACAGATAAAAATGGTGGACGACGACGATCTTAAAGAAAAGAAGAAATTATGTTTAACAATATTCAAGTTTCTATTGGCTAATAATTTATTATTAAGGGATTCGAGCTGCGGACAGCAACAATAAAGTAGAGGGGTGTATTAAATAGTATCGATCTTGCGTTGCATAATTTTCGCAACGGCGATCGTTTCGGCGTTGTCGGTGATGAATTCCTCCTTGAAATCGTGGGTGCACGGGTGATCGTCCAGGTGGGCGCTACACGTCAACCGCCCGCATCGGCATGTTTTCGCCTCGGTTAAGTAGAACGGTATCTTTTTACTGCACATGCAGCATTTATATTTAGTCGATGAGATGGTGGTATCCATTGTACACGTTTATATTTCATATCATGAAATATAAACATTTTTACGCAATCGCGCTCAGCGATTGGTATTTTATACACGAGCATTTAGTGTGCGTCTCGTGTGTCACCCGGGTTATATCGATGTCGCTTGCCACTGGGTTACTTAACTCATTGGTTATGGTTTCCCAGTGTTTGCTACCGACGACGCACACGTACTCGTCGACGGCGGGGTCTCCGTGTAATATAGTGATTAAAATTCGAATATCAACCACGAAGGACCACAAATATCGGAGATCCAATATTAACTCATATACGGCGTTATCCGCCTTGGTAGTCATCCCGTTTAGTTTACTTGAAATGGCGGTTTTGCTAGCGTAAATGTGGCGTAAGAATCGCGATACAATCCCGGGTGCGGAGAGATATTTCTGGTTATTTTCGGTAAACGACGACTCTATCGGCTTGATATAATTATTGGATATGTATACCTTGATATTGGCCAGGTCGAGTTTTTTAAGAACGCAGAATAAAGTGTCCCCGTCGTATAGAATAGACTGGTCGCATCTACCGTCTTTCAAATAGACAGACCGGTCGTCAATACCTATGATACGCTTTGATTCTTTATATTTCGAGTCGGGGGCATTGCATAATTCCGCTACGCAATTCGAGCCGATTCCGTAAGGCCCTTCATGGCCGTATTCGAGTAATATCATGGCGGTTTTATTCGCGTCGAGTCGGTCGGCTACGTACATGGAATTTTTTATTAATTTGGTTGAATCACAGCAATCTAGAATCTGCGCGTGCATCTCACCTATAAACGTGCACAGTTTAACGGCGCCATTGGATGTCTCTAATCTAAACTGGCTAATGCTAACCGCTTCGTTAAATGCCCCCGTCTTATGTTCGTTAACTATATCCGTGTTTGGTCTCTCGGGGGTCGCGGGTTTAGGTCGTCTGATCGTTGGTCGTCGATGCTTCTTTTCGTCGACGGTTGTTAACATTTATATTTAACATCATAATAATTTTATTATATGATTGTCGTATAAATGGTAGAGGTAAATAGAATGGTTATTATAAAATGAATATAAATTTTTAGTGAAGGAGAACACGTTTTCAGTGTGGGTGTACATGTACGGGTCGGTTTCGTTCGAAAAGTTAGGTATTATACACGGCATGAACGGTATTATGTCTTCCGTGTTTATAATCCGGGTGATGTTTTTGATACCACTAGCGAAGCGGTGATTGCCCACCCGGGGACATCCGAACGCGTAACAGCACGACGTATACCCCCGATGCATTAATTCCTTGTGCAATATAGTCGCGATCGCACCCCCTAAACTATGACCGGTGATATATATGTTAGTAGTCGATACGGGGAAGTCGGTCAGAATAGCTTCAATCACTTTTATTATCTCCGAATACAGGGTTAGAAACCCGTCATGTATCATAATACGTTTATCTTCCCTCATGAACGTGGGGTACGTGACGCTCATATTATATTTATCGTACGCCGTCTGGTTCAATCGCGCGTTGTGCATCCAGTGGTCGTAGGTGTGCGTACCGGTAAAACACATAACCAGGTTGTTGGACGAATCTCTCCATATCCCGCCGAACGGGAACTTGATATCCTTATTCAGGTTAGTGTTAAATGGATTTATACGGCGTATAAATCGAAGCTCTAAATTATCAATGTCGGTCGTGCGGTCGAGATACAGCGCTATAATCATGGAACTTAAAAACCCAGACAGCTCCCGGTCGTACTCGTACTTTGCGAAATTACAAACCGGTATTTTATCGAACGGCATTAAATCGGTTTTCACGTCATCATGTCGTCCGCATTTAAAGTAGAAAGTTTCCCTTGGTTCGTCGTCGCTTTTAGTATTGTTATACCTATCTATCCGTGATCGA
>Ga0307986_10000917_pt1 | contig 21750 bp, 28 predicted proteins | sample EllFjometageno82_FD_203170 | JGI IMG/M metagenome (GOLD analysis project Ga0307986, IMG submission 203170) | Marine microbial communities from Ellis Fjord, Antarctic Ocean - #82 | ecosystem: Environmental > Aquatic > Marine > Unclassified | place: Southern Ocean | collected 2014-10-09
ACAATTCAAACTACTGGAAAATTAGAAAAAGAAACAGAAGATTCATTGATACAAATAATACAAGAATATAAAAAAAGTAAAAAATAATGGCAAGCTTAGACGACTTAAGAAAAAGAATTGTTAGTGTAAAATCTACGCAAAAAATTACTAAAGCTATGAAAATGGTTGCTGCAGCAAAATTAAGAAAAGCACAAGAGAGTGCTGAAAGAGGAAGACCTTATAGTGAGAAAATGCAAAATATCATTTTAAATTTAACAGAGTCAATCAGCGATCCTTCAAACGCTCCAAAACTATTAGTGGGAACCGGAAAAGAACAAACTCATTTATGCGTAGTAATGACATCAGATAGAGGGCTATGTGGTGGATTCAATACTAATATTTGCAGATTAGCCAAAAATTATTTTTTAAAAGTTTTAAATGAAGGAAAAACTTTAAAAATAATTACTATAGGCTCAAAAGGACACGATCAATTAAAAAGAGAATATGGTAAATACATAGTTCAGAAACTTAGTTTTAAAGACAAAAAAAAAATTTCATTTAGTGAAGCTGATGACGTAGGAAAAACAATTATAGATTTATTTGACAAAAATGAATTCGATAAATGTGTTTTATTTTATAATAACTTTAAAAATGTTATGACTCAAATACCCCAAGCTCAACAGATTATTCCTGCTGAAAAAAAAGAAAAATCTAAAAAAAATGACGAAGTTTTTTATGAATTTGAACCTGATGAAGATGAGATACTAGAAGATTTGCTACCAAAAAACATTTCAACACAAGTTTTTAAAGCATTTCTAGAAAATTCAGCTAGTGAGCAAGGTTCAAGAATGACAGCAATGGATAGCGCAACTCGAAACGCTGGAGATTTAGTTAAAAGCTTAACAATAGTTTACAATAGAAGTAGACAAGCAGCGATCACAAAAGAATTAATTGAAATAATATCAGGAGCAGAGAGTTTATAATTATGAGTAAACCAGGAAAAATTACACAAATTATTGGAGCCGTAATAGATGTAAGTTTTGAAGGAGATCTACCAGAAATTTACACAGCCCTTCAAGTTGACAACCAAGGAAACAAGTTAATACTCGAAGTTGCACAACATTTAGGTGAAGGTAGTGTTAGAACTATAGCAATGGACTCTACTGAAGGATTAAAAAGAGGAGATGTTGTTACAAATACCGGATCTCCAATAAGTGTTCCAGTTGGGCCTGAAACATTGGGTAGAATAATAAATGTTATTGGTGAGCCTATTGATGAAAAAGGTGAAGTTAAGACTAAAGAAAAATGGCCTATTCATAGACAAGCACCTAAATTTACAGATCAATCTACAGAAACAGAAATGTTAGTTACTGGAATTAAAGTAATAGATTTATTAGCCCCATATGCAAAAGGTGGAAAAGTAGGTTTATTCGGTGGAGCTGGAGTTGGAAAAACAGTTACTATTATGGAATTAATAAATAATATCGCAAAAGCGCACGGTGGATTTTCAGTTTTTGCTGGTGTTGGAGAAAGAACACGAGAAGGAAATGATCTTTATCACGAGATGATAGAATCAGGAGTGATAAAACCAGATGGTCCAGGTTCTAAAGCAGCTTTGGTATACGGGCAAATGAATGAGCCACCAGGAGCTCGTGCTAGAGTAGCCTTAACAGGATTGACCGTTGCTGAGTACTTTAGAGATCAAGAAGGACAAGACGTATTATTTTTTATAGATAATATTTTTAGATTTACTCAAGCTGGTTCAGAAGTTTCAGCTTTACTAGGAAGAATACCTTCAGCAGTAGGATACCAGCCAACATTAGCTACAGATATGGGTAACTTACAAGAAAGAATTACGTCAACTGGAAAAGGCTCAATAACATCAGTACAAGCTATTTATGTTCCTGCAGATGATTTAACAGACCCTGCTCCTGCAACATCATTTGCACACTTAGATGCTACAACTGTACTTTCAAGACAAATTGCAGAACTAGGTATATATCCCGCAGTAGATCCTTTAGACTCGACATCAAGAATATTAGATCCAAGAATTGTGGGCGAAGAGCACTATAGAGTTGCTAGAGAAGTACAAGAAATATTACAAGCTTATAAGTCACTACAAGATATTATAGCTATTCTAGGTATGGATGAACTTTCTGAAGAAGACAAACTTACTGTTGCGAGAGCAAGAAGAATTATGAGATTTTTATCTCAACCATTCTTTGTTGCAGAAGTTTTTACAGGCTCTCCTGGCAAATTAGTCGATTTAGAGTCAACAATTAAAGGGTTTGCAGCAATATGCAAAGGTGATTACGATCATCTTCCAGAGTCAGCATTTTATATGGTTGGAAGCATTGAAGAAGCAGTTGAAAAAGCTGAAAAAATAGCTCAAGACGTTAAGTAGAAATGTCTGAAAAATTTAATTTAGAAATAATCAGTCCCGATCAAACACTATTTAATAACGAAGTTAAACAAGCTGTTATTCCAGCATATGAGGGAATGATGACAATTTTAAAAGATCATATTTCTTTAATAACTTTTTTAAGACCTGGTTTTATTGAAGTTGAGAACAATAATAAAACTGAAAAATTTTATGTTGAAGATGGAACCGTAGAATTTTTTGATAATAAGCTTTTAATTTTATCTACATCGGCGATTCAGGTTGAAAAACTTACTAAAGACAGCATAGAAAAAATGCTTGCAGAATCTAAAATATATTTAGAAAAATCCAAAATTAATGATAAAGAAAAATATATTTTAAGTTATAAAATAAGTTCACTTCAAGAAATTAATTGATACATTTTTTTAATTCCACTAGTACATCTTTATAAACGTGTCTTTTAAAATTTACTATTAAATCAGGCAACAAGTTCATATCTATCCATTTCCACTCCATAAATTCTGGATGTTTTGTATTTATATTTATTTCACTTTCTTCACCAGTAAACCTAACTATAAACCATTTTTGTTTTTGACCTCTATACTTACCTCCCCATATTTTCCCAATTAGATTTTCTGGTAGCTCATATTCAAGCCAATGATTAAATTCTTTTAAAATTTCAATATTCGTAATACTAGTTTCTTCTTCCAACTCTCTCTTCATTGCTACTAAGAGGGGTTCGTTTGGGTCCACACCACCCTGGGGCATTTGCCACTTATCAAAAGGATTATCTTTTCTTTTACCTACAAAAATTTGATTTTTTGAATTAAGAACTGATATTCCAACCCCAGTTCTTAATGGAAGATCCTTATGTTTCATTTTTATGAGCTCAATAAATTGACAGCGTATTTTAGTTGGTTGTCTGTTTTGCTGTCAATTTTAAAATTATCTCCAACTTCTTCTACAAAAATATCAGGAAGAACACCTATTTCTGAAATCGATTTCCCAGAAGGTAAATAATATTTAGATATAGTTAATCTAATTCCACCACCATTTTTTAATGGTATAATAGATTGAACTGATCCTTTACCATATGTGCGTTCCCCTAAGATAATTGCTCTTTTGTGGTCTTTTAAAGCTCCAGAAACAATTTCTGAAGCAGAAGCGGAACCATTGTTAACGATTACTATTAAAGGTTTTCCGTCAATACCATCTCCTTTTCTAGAAAAAAATCTTCTAGTTTCGCTAATCTTTCTTCCTTTGGTTGACACTATCTCACCATCATCTAAAAAAAAGTCTGTTATGCTAATAGCCTGAGTAAGTAACCCACCTGGATTATCTCTTAAATCAAGAATGTACCCATTCAATTTATTATTTTTTTCAAACTTCTTTATATTTTTAGATAATTGTTCATTACTATTTTCATTGAATGATTTTAGTCTTAAATAGCCAATTTTTTTTTTTCCTCCAATAATTTTAGCAACAACTGATTTAACCTCAATAACTGCTCTTTTAATTTTAAAATTTAAAGCTTTTTTTACATTTCTTCTTCTAACTGTTAAATTTATTTCTGATCCTATGGGTCCACGCATTAGCTCAACTGCTTCAGTCAGTGATTTTCCTTGTACTTGTTCGTTATTGATTTTGACAATGTAGTCCCCAGATTTTATACCCGCATTGGAAGCTGGCGTACCATCAATTGGAGCGATCACTTTTACAACTCCTGATTCCATCCCAATTTCAATGCCAAGACCACCAAATTCACCTTTGGTATCAGTTTGCATGCCATTAAATGATTTTGGACTCATGTAAGCAGAATAGGGATCTAAAGATTGTAAGACTCCATTAATAGCCGAGTCTATAACTTCCGCTTGATCAACTTCATCAACATAATCTTTTTTTATAGTTTCCAAGACCTCACTGAATAGATCTATTTTTTCATATAATTTATCTGAGTTTTTTGAGTGAAGGTAGTTACTACTAATAGAAATATTAAAAATTATTAGAAAAATTATAGTATTTAATTTTTTCATATTAATGTTTTTTCTTTAGGCATTGGTTCTGACCACATTTTTTCAAGATCATAAAAAACTCTTTTTTCTGAGTTAAAAATATGAATTATTATATCTATTGCGTCCACAAGCTTCCAATCTTTACTATCTTTTCCTTCCATTCTACAATTGTAAACACCTATTTTTTTAAGCTCTGTAATTAAATTTTCAGATAAAGACTGCAAGTGTCTAGAAGAAGTTCCTGAGGCTATAATCATATAGTCTGCTATATAAGATTTTTTTTTAAGGTTAATCGAAACAATATTTTTAGCTTTATTATTATCTAAAATTATTTCAATTTGATTTTTAATTTCTGAGATCTCCATTATACTTTATTATATTTTTTTCTAATTTTAGTGGAAGAAATATTTATAGGTTTATTTTTAATAAACATTATTTTTTTTGATTGTTTCATTATAGCAGATTTTTTAGCTTTTTTATCGTAGTCCTTTCGTGAAAAGACAACAATTTCGGTTAATTCTAACAAAAGTTTCCAATTTTTCCATTTATGAAATTTAATTAAGTTATCTGAGCCAATAATCAAAAAAAAAATATTTTTTTTATTTTTTTTTTTTAAATACTTTATTAAATCTATTGTATTAACTGATTTTATTCTATCTTCAAAAAATTTAATTTTAATTTTTTCTACTTTATTTGTTAAGAGTTTACTATTTTTAATTCTTGTAGTTAATGAGAAAAAAGTTTTTTTTTTAAATGGATTTTTTTTTGTCACACACCAATAAACCTTATCTAAGGACAATACTTTTATTGATAATTTTGAGATTTCTAAGTGACCACGGTGTGGAGGGTCAAAACTTCCCCCAAAAATTCCAATTCTTTTTCTCATAGATCGAATCATTTTAATTAGGACCTGGTGATTCCTTTTCCTGTTACTATATACTTGTATGACGTTAGCTGATTAATTCCAACTGGTCCTCTCGGCGCCAACTTATTTGTTGAAATTCCAATCTCTCCTCCAAATCCAAATTCACCACCATCAGCAAATTGAGTTGAAACATTGTGCATAGCAATTGCACTATTCACACCATTTAAAAATATTTCTGCTACTTTAGAATTATTTGTTATAATGCCATCAGTATGCATTGTGCCATATTTTAATATATGTTTTTTAGCTCCTTGCACTCCTTGAACCGACTTAACAGAAATTTTTGCATCTAAATATTCAGTGTTCCAATCAATTTCTTTTGCTAGTTTATATTTATTTTTAAAAAATTGATTAATTTTTTTATCTACAAGAACTTTGCAGCCCAATGAGGTTAATTTGTTAATTATTGGAACACCATGTTTTTTTATTGCTTTAATATCAATTAGTAGTGTTTCGACAGCGCCACATATACTTGTTCTTCGCATTTTGGCATTAGCAACTAACTTTATGGCCATAGCTGTGTTTGCATCATTATCTACATAAATATGGCAAAGACCTTCTAGGTGTCCAATCACGTGTATTCTTGAAAGTTGTTGAACTTTTCTTACAAGTTGTTTTCCTCCCCTTGGTACTATTACATCTATATATTTTGACATATTTGATAAAAGGTAATTTACAATATTTCTGTTTTTGTCTTCAATAAATTGAATACAGTTTTGATCAATATTATTTCTTTTTAAAGATTCCCTAAAAAGATTAGCTAATATCTTGTTTGAATTATAAGCCTCAGAACCTCCTCTTAATATTCCACAATTACCAGATTTTAAGCACAAGGCTGATACATCAGCAGTTACATTCGGTCTACTTTCATAAATTACACCTATCACCCCTATTGGTGTTGTGACTCTTTTAATTTTTAAACCACTTGGTCTACTCCACCTTTGTAAGACTTTATTTAGAGGATTCTTAAATTTAAAAATTTCATTAATAGAGCTTCTGATACCTTCTATTCTTTTATCATCTAATATCAGCCTATCCACAAGATGTTTTCTTTTAACATTTTTTACATCTTTATTATTTTCTTGAAGAATTTGTTTTTTATTTTTTAATAAAAGTTGGTTGTAGTTTAAAAGGACTTTATTAATTTCTCTCCCATCTAAACTACTAAGCACAGTTAAAGCTTTTCTTGCATTCACACCGATTTGTTTTAATTTTTTCATAATATTACAATATCGTCCTTGTGTACAATTTCCGACTTACTTGCGTAGCCGAGAATATTTTCTATTTGACTACTCTGTAAACCTTTAATTTTATTAATTTCCTCAGAGGTAAAAGAAGACAAAGCTCTTGCGATATCAATACTATCAATATCAGTAATAATTATATTGTCACCTTTTTTAAAATTTCCTTCGATCTTAATTATACCAGCTGGCAACAAGCTCTTTCCAGACTTTAAAGCTTTGGATGCACCTTGATCTATATAAATCCTTGCCGATGAAGAAAGTGAACTTATTATCCATTTTTTTCTAGCATCCAAATTAGAAATTTTTGGCTTAAACCACGTGTATAGTTTTTTACTTTTTATTCGTTGTATAGGATTAAAATTTTTTCCATTAGTAATTAACATATTACACCCAGCACTCATGCAAATTTTTGCCGCCTCTAACTTTGTAAGCATTCCACCTGAGCCGTAGGTATTAGAAATATTTTTAACCAAAGAAAAAACTTTTTCATTAATGATGTCAACTTCTTTAATCAAACTTTTTTTATTTGATGTATTTTTGTATAAGCCATCAACATCAGATAAGATTATCAGTAAATCTGCTCCGATTATTTGAGCTACTCTTGCAGCTAACCTATCGTTATCTCCATATTTAATTTCAGAAGTAGCTGTAGTATCATTTTCATTAACAACAGGTATCGCCTTCAATTTAAAAAGATTTTCAAATGTCCTTCTAGCGTTTAATGCCCGTCTTCTTTGTTCAGTGTCATCAGGAGTTATTAAAATTTGACCAATTTTAATTTTATTTTTTTCAAAAAGTTTTTGAAATTCATTAATTAAATGGATTTGTCCGATGGAAGCAACTGCCTGGCTCATCTCAAGTTTAACTCTTTTATTTTTTATTTTTAAATAATTTTGACCAAGCGCAATAGCACCAGAAGACACAATGACGACTTCCTGATTATTTTTCCTTAATTTTTTAATATCTTGAATTAAACTTAAGACCCATTTTTTTTTAAACTTACCTTTACCATCAACAATTGTTGATGAACCTATTTTTATAACTATTTTTTTTGCTTTATTTACTTGCATTTTTTAATAATACTTTTCTTAAGTTGACCAGATTTTTGTCTGCCACAATTGAAATTATTTCATACTTTTTTTTAATTTTCTTTTTAAAAATTTTTAATTTTTTCTCTATTTCATCTTTCTTCACTAAATCAGATTTATTAAACACAATAATTTCTCTTTTTTTAGATAGAATTTTGTCATACTTAGATAGTTCGTTTCTTACTTTTAAATAATTTTCAGCAAGTTTATCTTCCGATAAGTCTACTAAATGTAACAAAATTTTGCACCTTTCAATATGGCGAAGAAATTTATCACCTAGTCCAGTACCTTCGTGAGCACCTTCTATTATGCCAGGTATGTCGGCTAGTGTAACTTCTCTATCATCGTAATAAGAAACTCCAAGATTAGGATCGATAGTAGTAAAAGGATAGTTTGCTATTTTAGGTCTTGCACGAGTTATGGCCGCAAGCAAACTTGACTTCCCCGCATTTGGCATACCTATTATTCCTACGTCAGCAATAACTTTTAATTGTAGCCAAACCCAAAATTCCTCCCCCACTTTTCCATTTGTCTTTTTTGTTGGGGCTCTATTAGTTGAACTTTTGAATCTAACATTCCCTAAACCATGATTACCACCGGCTGCTACTAAATATCTTTCTTTATTTTTTATGAAGTCATAAATCAAGGTATTGTTGTCTTCTTCATAAATTTGAGTTCCTACTGGAACTTTAATTATTAAATCTTTTCCTCCTGCCCCAGTCCTTTTTCTCTTAGTTCCTATGAAACCATTTTCCGCTCTAAAATGTTGAGCATACCTGAAATCAATTAATGTGTTTAGATTTGTTTCAGCTTCAAAAATAACAGAACCACCGTCTCCACCATCTCCTCCATCAGGTCCACCGTACTCAACAAACTTTTCTCGCCTGAAGCTTGCGGAGCCAGAACCACCATTACCAGCTTTAATATAGATTTTAGCTTGATCTAAAAATTTCATTGTAGGTTTTTAAAATAAACAACTAAGATTGTTTATATGCTTAATTAGGAATAACAGAAACAAAAGTTCTGTTTAATTTTGATTTTTTATATTTAACCTTACCCTTTACCAAAGAAAACAAAGTGTGGTCTGTACCCATACCAACATTTTCACCTGGGTGAATACGTGTACCTCTCTGTCTGACTATAATATTTCCAGGTATCACTACTTGATCACCATATTTTTTAACACCAAGTCTTCTACCCGCACTATCTCGACCATTTCGTGAAGATCCACCAGCTTTTTTTGTTGCCATTTAATTTCCTATTTTCTTAAACTTTTTTAGTAGTTTTTTTTTTTTTTTTTGGCTCTATAACTTTTTTTTCTTTTAATACAATTGGTTGTGCTTCAGCTATAATTTTACCATCTTTTGAAAGTATTTTTGTAATTTGAATTTTTGAGTGTCTTTGTCTGTGTCCGTTTGTTTTTCTTGAATGTTTTCTTCTCCTCTTGTGAAAAATTAAAATTGTTCTATCTTTAACATTGTCTAACAATTTAGCTTCTACGATAGCCCCAGTAACATTTGGGTTTCCAATTTCAGTAGTTTTACTATCATTTAACAGTAGAACATTTTTAAACTGAATTATTTTACCAACCTCTGCATTCAATTTTTCTATTTCTATAATTTTACTAGCGGAAGCTTTGTATTGTTTTCCACCAGTTTCAAATATTGCAAATGACATAAATACCTTTTTTTTAAAATTACAGCAATATAACTTGAAAGAATTTCAAGTCAAGGTGATAGAAGTTAAAAAACATCCTTTAAATCACGCAGTTTTTTAAACACTTCTAATTCTGTTGCGTTTTCCATGTCAAGAGATCTTTTTACCTTAGAATTATCGCAGCGTAGAAAAATATTTGAATTTAACTCTTCTCTAACTGTAACAGGGATAGTAGGTTTTTTTTGATTTAATCTTGATTGTATCCATCTTTTTTTCTCCTCGAGTGTATTGCTAAGTTCATATTTGATGCAAAAGTCTAAATTTTTTTGAGTATACTCATGTCCGCAGTAAATTTGAGTATCCATTGGTAATTTTTTTATAAAGTTTAGTGAATTCAACATTTCTAGGTGTGTGCCTTCGAAAACCTTTCCACAGCCCAATGAAAATAAAGTATCACCAGTAAAAATAATTTTTTTACTTTTTGAGTAAAAACAAACATGACCACTAGTATGTCCAGGTGTAAAAAAAATTTCAAACTCTATATTTCCTAATTTAAACTTTTCATTATCAGATAGTTTTATATTTATACCGGGTATTCTTTTTTCATCTTTCTTAGATCCAATAATTTTAACTTTGTATTTTTTTTGTAATTCTAAATTTCCTCCAGTATGATCAAAATGATGGTGGGTATTAAGAATATAGTCTATTTTTTTAAATTTTTTTTCAATAAAATTATTAATAGGTTTAAACTCTGAAGGATCAACAACAGCAACAATACTTGTTTCTGTGTCATAAATTACAAAACTGTAATTATCTTGGAGGCAGGGTACTATATTTATTTCTAACATTTAACTAATCAAAAAAATACCAACCTCTGATAGAAGGTTTTTCATCTCTAAATTAATTCGATTAATAGAAGATGTTTTTTCACTGTTAATCCCAATAATTTTATTCATCTTTATTTTTTTTTTTTCACAAAATTGATAAAAATCTTTTATAGAACACATATGTAAATTTGGTGTATTAAACCAAAGATCTGGAAGAGATTTTGTGACAGGCATTTTACCAAAAAATAATAAACTAACTCTAACTTGCCAGTAACCAAAGTTAGGTATAGAAATGATTACTTTTTTTCCTATTCTCAGCAACTCGTTCAAGACATTTTCTGGTCGGTAAAACGCCTGGAGTGTTTGACTCAACACAACAAAGTCAAAAGCTTTATCAGGGAATTGACTAAGTTCAGTTTCAGCATTTCCTTGAATTACAGATAAACCTTTAGATATGCATTTTTTAACTTTATTTTCTTCAAGTTCTATGCCTCTTGCGTCAATATTTTTTTGCTTAATAAGAGCTTCTATTAAAGTCCCATCACCACAACCTACATCTAGCAATCTAGATTGGATAGGAATTAAATTTGCGATTATTTTAAATTCATTTTTCATTTTTAAATATATCAAAATTAGAATCCAAAAAACCTTTAAGCGTTTCTGAGAATTCAGGCTCATTAATTAAAAAAGAGTCGTGTCCTTTGTCTGTTTTTATTTCAGCAAACGCAACATTGGCACCAGATGCATTTAAAGCAATTACAATATCTTTGCTATTTTTTGTAGGGTAAAGCCAGTCTGAAGAAAAAGATATGATCAAAAATCTAGTTTTATGATTTTGAAATGCACCGATTAAGCCATTTTTGAATTGCTTTGATAGATCAAAATAGTCCATAGCTCTCGAAATATACAAATATGAATTTGCATCGAATCTATCTACAAACACATTACCTTGATGTCTTAAGTAACTTTCCACTTGAAAGTCAGCATCAAATGTAAATTCATAATCTTTCTTTTCTTGTAATTTTCTTCCAAATCTTTCTTGCAAACCTTTGTCAGACATATAAGTAATGTGAGCAGCCATTCTTGCTACAGCTAACCCATTTTTAGGACTTTTTTTTTCTTTGTAGTAGTTTCCTTTGTTCCAAAATGGATCCGACATTATTGCTTGTCTGGCTAATTCATTTAACGCTATCTGTTGAGCATTATGACTTGTAGTTGACGCAATAGGTACCGCAGAAAAGGTTCTATTAGGGTATAAGGCACAAAATTGTAAAAGTTGCATTCCTCCCATTGAGCCACCTAAAACGCTTAGGAGTTTTTTTATATTAAAGTATTCTAGTAAAGATTCTTGTGCCTTAATCATGTCTCTTATTGTAATTACTGGAAACTTTAAACCATATGGCTGTCCATCCGCTTCGTTAAGATTTTTAGGTCCAAATGAACCCATACAACCACCTAAAACATTCGCACAAATAATAAAATATTTTTCTGTATCAACCGCTTTTTCTGGACCTACAATTGAATTCCACCAACCACTTTTATTTGTAACAGGATTAGTACCTGAAACAAACTGATCACCTGTGAGGGCGTGAAAAATTAGAATTGCATTATTTTTTTCTTTATTAAGTTTGCCGTATGTTTCATAAGCTATAGGAAAATTGTTTATAGTTTGACCACAATCTAGTTTAAGGGGCTTTGTTACAGTTATTTGTTTTATATTTTCAATTTTATAGTTCATATAAAAAAAAACCCAGCTAAACTGGGCAAAACCCTATTTAGCGAATTTTATTATGCGCCCGCAATTTGGTTAAATCAGCGCTATAAACTTGTACTAAATCGTTAGAAAATTGTCAATTTTATAAGAAATTAAAATGAATATAGAAATAATAAAGCTTTTTAGATAAGACTTAAATAAATTATGAAATTACCCAAAGCTAAAATCATTAACGCTGAAAAATATGTTGCTGGATTGAGCTTATTTAAGCAAAAATTCGCTAGAATTAAATTATCCGCAAATGAATCTGCATTAGGGCCAAGTCCTAAAGCAGTAAAAGAATACATTAAAACTTCAAAAAATTTTAAAAGGTACCCGGACTCAGATGGAACATTTTTAAGAAAGGCTATAGCCAAAAAATTTAAATTAGATCAAAGTAGAATAATTTTAGGTAATGGTTCAGATCAAATTTTTGAACTTATTTGCAAAGCTTTTCTTAATAAAAATGATGAAGTTATAGTACCCCAATACAGTTTTATTATTTATAGAATCTATAGTAAAATTAATTCTGCAAAAATATTTTATGCACCAGAAAATAATTTTACCGCTTCAGTAGATAATATACTTTTATGTGTAACGAGTAAAACTAAAATTGTGTTCATTGCAAATCCCAACAATCCTACGGGTACATATATTAGCAAACAAGAAATATTACGGTTAAGAAAAAAATTAAGGAGCAATATTTTATTAGTCGTTGATGATGCATATTTTGAATATATGAACTTTAAAGATTACGAATGTGGATTAAAACTATTTTCTAAATTCAAGAATGTTATTATAACTAGAACATTTTCAAAAATATATGGTTTAGCAGGATTAAGAGTAGGTTGGGGTTATGCATCAAAGAATATAGTTGATTCATTATACGTTATAAAACCTCCTTTTAATGTTAGCCGACCAGCATTATTTGCAGCTAGTGCCGCAATAAAAGATACAGTCTGGCTAAATAAAGAAATACGACACGTGAAAAAATGGTCAAAAAAATTATATGAAACTTTTAAGAAATTAAACATAAATACGAATAAGACTAGTGTAAATTTTTTATTAATTAATTTTGACCGAGTAAAAAAAACATCAAAACAAGTTTTTTATGCTTTAGCTAAAGTAGGAATTTTATTGAGACAAATGGACGTATACTCAATAAAAAATTCTTTAAGAGTTACTATTGGCAACAACAAAGAAAATTTAAAATTAATAACAGAACTAAAAAGAATTCTTAATGTTTGATAATATTTCTATAATTGGATGTGGTTTAATAGGATCTTCAATCTTAAGAGCTATTAGAAGTAAAAATTTAGCAAAAGAAATTAGGATTTTTGATCACTCAAAAGAAGTTATAACTTATTTAAAGAAAGAAAATATATGCACAAATGTATTTAATGATATTCGCCAGTGTACCATGAATTCTGATTTAATAATTATAGCAACACCTCTTAGTAGTTACAAAGAAATTATTCTATCGATAAAAGATAGTCTAAAAAAAAATGCTATTTTAACAGATACAGGATCCGTCAAAAAAGAAGTTATGAAGATAATGCATAATATTAATTTAAAAGATATCCATTGGATACCCTCTCACCCAATTGCAGGCACAGAGGAAAGTGGACCAAAGGCAGGACAGGCTGAAATGTTCAAAAATCGTTGGTGTATTATATCTCCACCTAATAATTGTGCTGAACAACCTATAAATACCTTAAAAACCTTTTGGGAAAGGATCGGCAGTAATGTTAAAATTATGACGCCAGAAGAACACGATAAAGTTTTATCTTTGACTAGTCATTTACCTCATGCAATTGCCTACAATATTGTAAGAACAGTTATGAGCGTCGAAGAAAAATTAAAAAAAGAAGTGATTCAATATAGTGCTGGTGGCCTAAGAGATTTTACAAGGATAGCCGCCTCTGACCCTTTAATGTGGAGAGATATTTTTTTAGACAATAGTGAAAACATATCTAAAGGTATTGATAGTTTTATTGAAAAACTAAACGAATTAAAGAAGGCCATAAACGACAAAAATGGAGATAAGCTTTATCAAATTTTTAATTCCACTAAAGAAGTAAGAAAAGAAATTATTAAAGCTGGGCAAGATACGAGTCAACCGGACTTCGGTAGAAAAAAAGATTAAGAATATTTTTTTATTTCAGAATAAATTTTTTCTTCTAAAATTTTAAGAAAAATAGTTTTGTTCAAGCCGGGTTCAATTGGTTCTAGGAAAGAAACATGAATATCACCTGAATATTTTATAAAACTATTTTTTGGCCATATTTTACCTGAATTTAATGCGACGGGTATACAAGGTAGGGCAAGAGATTCGTAAATTTTACCCACTCCTTTTTTAAAAGGACTTCTGTCATCAAATTTGACTCTAGTACCTTGTGGAAATATTAAAAGAGGACGATTACTTTTTCTAATAGTATTTTTTATTTTATCAAAAAAATTTAAATTTTCTTTTGTTGTTATTCCTCTAACTATTTCGATTGATCCAATTTTTTTTAAGTACCAACCAAACAAAGGTATTTTCAAAAGTTCTTTTTTTAAAATGAAAATAGGAAAATTTAAAGGAGCCTGAAGCACAAATGTCTCAAACATTGATTGATGTGCAGAAGCTATGAAAAATTTTTCTACTTTTTTTATATTTTCTAAACCATGAAATACAACATTAGTATTTAAAAATAATTTTAGTATTAAAATTACATAATATGCTAAAAATTTTCCACAATATAAAGTGAATTTAACAGGTAAAATTAAAGTTGGAATAGCTAGAACAAAAACTAGAACTATACCGGCATATAAAAAAATATTAAAAACTAAAGATTTGATAAGTTGCATCAAGAGTTTATCAATTTTAATAAATCTTGTTTTTTTCTAATAATTTTAAAAATATTTTTACTAGCTAAAATTTCAGCGATAAAAGGTTTTGTATTATAATTAGAAGACAAAGAAGATCCATATGCACCTACATTTGTTATAGCCACAAAGTCACCTTCTTTTATTTTTTGATATTTTTTATATTTTGTAAACTTACAAGTAGTTTCACAAATTGGACCTACAAATTCTATAGATTCTTTGCTCTTTTTATTTGTTCTGATAATTGGAACAATATCATGACTGGCATCATACAATGCAGTTCTCATGAAATCATTCATACCCGCGTCAATAATTATAAAATCTTTATTTAACCCTTTTTTAATATATTGAATTTTACTCACTAGAATTCCAGCATTTCCAACTAAAGACCTTCCAGGTTCAAAAATAATATTACAATTTAATTTTTTCTTAAAAGTATAAACAAGTTTTGCGTAATTATTTAAATTAATTTGTTTATCTTTTTTGCTATAAGTAATCCCAAATCCCCCGCCCAAGTCTACATATTTTAATTTTATATTTAAGTCTTTTATAATTTTTGAGAGAACATCCAAAGTTCTCTTGTAGGGGGTGTCGGATAAGATTTGGCTACCTATATGCACGCTAACTGCATCAATTTTTAAATTTTTAAACTGTTTAATATTTCTATAAAAAGAAGAGAAATTTTTTAAAGAAACACCAAATTTATTTTCAGCTTTACCTGTTGAAATTTTTTTGTGAGTTTTAGCATCAACATTTGGATTTAGTCTAAAACCGATAGATATTATCTTGTTATTTTTTTCCCCTAGTTCATTTATTAATATTGCTTCGCTTTCCGACTCAACATTTATTAATAATATTTTTTTTTTTATAGCTAATTTTAATTCTTCTTCCGTTTTACCTACCCCTGAAAAAACGATCTTATTTGGTTTTATACCTGCTTTTAAAGCCTTCAGAAGTTCTCCACCTGAGACCACATCAGCTCCAGAGCCTAACTTTCCAAGTATTTTCATGACTGTTAGATTAGTGTTAGCTTTTGCAGCAAAACATATAAGTGGATTTACCTTTTTAAAAATTTTTTCAAAGTCTAAATAGTTTTTTTTTATTTGTTCCTCAGAATAAAGATAAAAAGGAGTTTTATTTTTTTTTACAATATTTTTTACAGAAACATTTTCTATAAATAATTTCTCTTCAAAATATTTAAATTGTGACATATTTTATGAGCTAATTATAATTTCGTATTTAATTTTACCTGAGAATTTTGGGTCAGATTTTTTTCCACAACTTCCTAAAATTATTAAACTTAAGCTTAAAAAAAAAAATAGTTTCATCTAGTATCCTTTTTATACTTTCTTATCATTTTTTTTACGTTGTTTGAAGAAGTACCGCCATAGGAATTTTTTGAATTCATTGAATTTTTTACATTAAAAACTTTCAGAACACCTTTATCTAAATCCTTATGAAATTTTTTCAACTCTTCTAAAGAAACTTTGTTTAAAGCTATGTTCTTTTTCTCAGCAAAATTTACCAATTGAGAGGAAATGCCATAAGATTCTCTAAAAGTTAATTTTTTTTCTTTAACTAAGTAGTCAGCAAAATCAGTTGCTGTGGTAAATCCTTCGTTGGCCATAATAAGCATTCTCTCTTTTGAAATTTTTAAATTATCAATCAATTCATATGTCATTGTTAAGGTATCTTTCAGAGTATCGTAACCCTCAAAAACCAAAGCTTTATCATCCTGTAAATCCTTAAAGTAAGACATGGGAAGACCTTTCATTATTGTTAAAATTGAATTTAATTTTCCATAGTTTATACCAACTCTCCCTCTAATTAACTCGGCGGGATCTGGATTTTTTTTCTGAGGCATTATTGACGAACCTGTTAACACACTATCGTTAAAGTGAATTAATTTAAAAGCATCAGAATTAAAAATAATAAAGTCTTCTGCTAATCTTGATAAGTGCATAGCACAAACAGCTGCAGCATATAAAAAATCAATTGCAAAGTCTCTATCAGAAACAGAGTCGATTGAATTATTGGTAGGTTTTTTAAAACCAAGTTTTTTAGAAGTATAATATCTATCAATTTTATATGAAGTTCCAGATAAAGCTGCTGAGCCTAATGGAGACTCATCTAAAAGTTCTAAATTATTTAGAAATCTTTTTCTATCTCTATTTAACATTTCGTAATAAGATAAAATATAATGTGCAAAAGAAATAGGTTGAGCATTTTTTAAATGTGTAAAACCAGGCATAACTATTTCCGTATTTTTTTCAGCTTTTTTAATTATAATCTTCATCACACTTGTAATATCTCTTAAAATATCATTAGAAGATTCTTTTACCCATAATTTAAAATCGGTAACTACCTGATCATTTCTTGATCTTGCTGTATGCATGAATCCAGCAGACGAGCCAATAATATCAAATAATTTTTTCTCTATATTTAAATGAATATCTTCATATTTTTCTTGAAAAATAAATTTACCTTTATCAATTTGAGATTTTATTTTTTTTAAGCCATTAATAATTTTTTTTCCTTCAGCAGAGGGAATAATTTTTTGTTTAACAAGCATTTGAGTGTGCACTATCGATGCAAAAATATCATGCTTGTAGAGCCTCTTATCTACATTAATAGAAGATCCAATTCTCTGAAAAGATTTAGAAGTTTTACCCTTGAGTCTCTTCGACCAAACTGTTTTATTTTTATTTTTCATTTTATTATGTTAATTATAATTTAAATTAATATGAAAATTAGTAAATCTTTAAAAATCTATATTCACATATTTGCTATCTTTTTCTTTGCTCAGCAACTATTAAGTGAAACAAATTACTCAAAAAATATAGTAGTTCACAAAGAGCCTTTAGACATCGGTGAAATAAAATTTAAAGATTTTAATCTCAATGATGTGGACTTAAGCAAGAAAAAAGGCAATATCATGATATTAAACTTTTGGGCAACTTGGTGTGTTCCATGTAAGAAAGAAATGCCATCATTAGAAGAATTGTCAAAACTATATCCAGAAATAACCATTTATCCGATAAATTTAGAAAAACCAAATAAAAATAAGACTAAAAGTTTTTTTGAAAGCTTAGATATCACAAATCTTAATATTTATTTTGATCCAGAATTTAAATTAGTAAAATCTTTTAATATGCGTGGAGTGCCAACTAGCATCCTGATAGATAAAAAAGGTAAAGAATTTGCAAGGATTATTGGTGAGGTAGATTTTTTCGATAAATCTTTTATTAATTTTTTAAAAACTTATCTTTAGTTTTTAAAAAAATATGCGAGAAGTACTAAAACAATTATAGCTATAAATTGAAGAAGAACTCTGAGCTGCATGAGTTTATTTGAATATTTTTTACTAGTCTCTCCACCTTTAAATAAAGTATAAAGACCTAATATTAAAACTATTGCAACAGAACCTAATAAAATAAAACCTATAAAATTGAATAAAAAACTAGACATAATTAATTAGAGTTAACTATCATGAGCTATTCATTAAACACAACTATTTTAAATCCTCTTTCAAAGGAAAAACCAAAAAATGCTGTCATCCTTTGTCACGGGTATGGAGGTGACGGTAAGGATATTTCCTTACTAGCAAGCTATTGGAGAACTTTTTTACCTGATACATTGTTTGTTTGCCCCGATGCACCAGAAAGATGTGCCGTTAATGCTGATGGTTTCCAATGGTATGATTTAATGGATCAAACTCAAGATCAAGTTTTAGTAAAATCTTTAGTGTCTGAAATTAAATTAAATAATTTAATAGACGAGGTATTAAAAAAAAATGATCTTAAAAGTGAAAAAGTTGCTATAGGCGGGTTTAGCCAAGGCTGTATGATTAGTTTGCAAACTGGAATAAAAAGAAAAAATAAAATTAATTCAATCATAGGATATTCAGGAAAAATAGTTGACGAGAATCATTTACAAAACAATATCAATTCTCGACCAAATATAATTTTAATGCATGGAGACAAGGATCAAATTGTTCCCGTAACTTTTTTACTTGAAGCAAAAAATTTTTTTATTAAAAATAATTATAAAATTGAAACGAAAATTTTAAAAAATTGTGAACATCGTATTCCAACTGAAGGGTCAAGTTTAGGATTAGAATTTTTAAAAAAAAATTTATACTAATATTTGCATAATATAAAAATTTATAACTTGATAACATTTAAGTAATCAGGTAACTTTTTGTAATGATTATTTCAGCCGATGAAAAAGTACCGCTAGAAAAATGTCCAGCATTAGTTTTAAATGCTGATTTTAGACCTTTAAGCTATTACCCTTTATCTCTATGGTGCTGGCAAGATGCTGTTAAATCAGTTTTTTTAAATCGTGTAACTATAGTTTCAAACTACAAAAGGAAAATACGTAGTCCATCGTTTGAAATGAATTTGCCAAGTGTTATTGCTCTTAAAAATTTTATTAAACCATCAGAAAATCCTAATTTTACAAGATTTAATGTTTTCTTAAGAGACAAATTTGTCTGTCAATACTGCGGAGATAGAAAAGATTTAACATTCGATCATCTTCTACCAAAATCAAAAGGTGGTCTCACAGATTGGGAAAATGTTGTTACAGCATGTTCAACTTGTAACGTTCAAAAAGGTGGAAAACTTTATAAGAACTGTGGCCTTACACTCTTTCAAATGCCTTTTAGACCTTCAGTTGATGATTTACATAAAAATGGAAGAAATTTTCCACCTAATTTTCTACACGAAAGTTGGATGGACTACTTATATTGGGATATTGAATTAGAACCCTAACTAAATTTTTTTAGAAATTTTAATTGCTACACGAGATGATGTTTTAATAATCTTATCTAACAAACCATACAAACCGTCTTTAGTAGCCCCTCCTTCGTATGCTATATCTTTATGGTTTAACTCATCATCTCTAAATTTAATTATATTTTTTTTTAATTCCTTTTCATCCTCACAGAGTTCCTGCGTTTGATTCTTATAATGATCTCCAATTACCTCTTCTACAGAAGCCGTACATAACATAGTAGCTTTTTTTCCCAACATAGCAGTTCCAAACCCTAAAGTTACACCAAGTAAATCCCAAAGCGGTAGAAGTTTTGTAGGTGATATATTCCTTTTTTTAATTTCTTTTTCAAAAAACTCATAGTGTTCTTTTTCATGCTCTTTCATTTCTTCAATTTGTTTTTTTAAATTTTCATCTTGCTTAAATGTTTTAAGAGCCAAGAGTTGACCTTCATAAATTTTAATTGCACCTCGTTCACCAGCATGATCTACTCTAATTAATTCCTCTAAGAATTTTTTATTTGTTTTTTTCATTTTTTGGAACATTTTTAATTGCAATAATTGATAAAATCAAAGAAATAAATAAATTTATTGTCGCTAATGATAATCCAAATATTTTAAAATCTACATTTTTGCAGGATTTAGATTTATTATTCTCTAATTGTTTTAACAGTTCACTGGCAGAAGTATCAGAGGTTAAGGTTTTTATTTGACAAACTAATGACTCATCAAAAAAACCTTGCTCAACGCCAAAATGATAAAAAGCTATTAAAAAACCAAACATAAAACTTATAAAAATAAGCATCAATATTATTTTTCTAAATTTTTTAAAAAAGAAAAAGAGCAGACTCAACATGATCACAAAAAAATAAGGAATTCTACCAAGTAAGCAAAGATTGCAGGCTTCATAACCAAGGACGTACTCAATAAAATACGCAGATAAAAGAATTAAAGTACTGATAGAAAAAAATATAGAAATTAAGTTATTGTTTAAAAATTTATACATAAAATCTAATCAATATATAAATGATCAAAGCTATTGCCACAATAATTAAGCCTATTATAGCTGTCCACTTAGCACCTTTTTTTTCTAAAAAAGAAGAGAACGTTGAACCAAATCTGAATGATAAATAGGCTACAATAAAAAACCTCATGCCTCTGGCAAATAAACATGTAAAGAAAAATAAAATTAAATTATATTGAATAAAACCACTAAAAATTGTTACCAACTTAAATGGCAGTGGAGTAAACGCAGCAGTAAATAAAATTAACAACCAAGAAAAAGATCCACCACTTGTTTGAAATTTTTCTCTTAAAAAGTCAGTATTACTATATCCATAAAACTCGAATAATTTTACACCAAGTTCATTAAAAAAAAGGAAACCTATAAAATATCCCAAAAGAGCACCTAAGGCAGAAAACAAAGTAGCTATTAAAAATATTTTAAAATATTTCTTTTTTTTAGCCACAACCATGGGAACAATCATAATATCTGGTGGAACAGGAAAAAAAGAACTTTCAATAAAAGACACTATAGCCAAGCCATAATCAGCAAATTTGCTAGACGCTAATTTTACACATTTTTCAAAAAGGCCCCTCAACATTTTTTTATTTATAAAGCAAAGAAATTTGAATACTATTTAATTATAAACTTTAAATGTTTAATTACTAAGGGCGAATGGTGGAACTGGTAGACGCGCCGGACTCAAAATCCGGTGGTAGCAATACTGTGAGAGTTCGAGTCTCTCTTCGCCCACCAAATTATGCAAATAAATAAATTAAACAGTCTCGTAGAATTATATTTTAAAAAATGTGATGAGGTAGATCAAAAAAAACCTTTTTTAAAATGGTTAAAACCAGGTAAATCCACACACAGCTGGGGGGATATAAGAGAGAAAATTTTTAAACTTTCTTCTAAAATTAAAACTTTAATTAACGAAGGAGACCGTTGTTTAATTTTATCAGAGAACAGACCTTCTTGGTTAATATCGGATATTGCCGTGATGAACGCAGGTGGTATTTCAACACCAATCTTTACAACATACTCACCTAATGATTACGAATATATTTTAAGTGATTGTAAACCATCATTAATAATTGTTTCAAACGATAATCTATTTCAAAAAATAAAAAAATATATTGATTTGGATAATCAAAAAATTATATCTTTTGAAAAGATAGAAGCTAAAAGTTTATTAGTGCAGGATATTTTAAATCAAAATAACTATAAAGAAATTATTAAC
>Ga0307986_10000919_pt1 | contig 21711 bp, 18 predicted proteins | sample EllFjometageno82_FD_203170 | JGI IMG/M metagenome (GOLD analysis project Ga0307986, IMG submission 203170) | Marine microbial communities from Ellis Fjord, Antarctic Ocean - #82 | ecosystem: Environmental > Aquatic > Marine > Unclassified | place: Southern Ocean | collected 2014-10-09
GGAGGACCACAAGTAATCTTAATAATCGCCGTGGTTTTGTTGTTGTTTGGAGGACGAAAAATTCCTGAATTAATGAAAGGATTAGGTAGTGGAATTAAGGAGTTTAAAAACGCAACTAAAGAAGGTGAACAATCCGCTAAAGAAGAGGACAAAAAAGACTAGTCTGTTTTCTCAAGTGTATTGATAATTGTGTTTAATTCAAACATATAGTCTCTTTTACTTGCCGAAGGTGCAAATGTAAACCCCTCTATAACCATCCATCTTTTTTTAATACTATCCCTTACCATATAATTGACAAATGGGCCGGCCATAAAATCATTGGCAACTTCCCATGTTCCTTTTGTTAAATAACTCATTTTTCCATCAATTTTTGCCTTGTAAAAATATGGTTTGAAGGCGCGTTCAGTAATTAAATAGGTTCCTTTAAGTCTTCCCGGAATATATTTTTTTCCTATTGAGTCTCTGATGTCTAAAATCCTAGTACTAAAGCTTCCTTCAAGTACATTTTCTGGAAGAGAATACGCAATAATATTAAGATGTCCTTTTCTAACTTCTTTTTGGATCCAAACAAAATTAGTAGTGTCTTTTACTGTTTTATAAGCTGATGGATAAGTAAGCGAAATTCCGAAACGTTCTGACAAGGTTTTTTCATTTGTAGGGGACTTTTTAATTCTTCTTAACTTTTCTAAACGTTCATTTTCGTTAATACTTTGCTTGATTAAGCGGCTGTTTTCTTTGAAATAAAATGCTTGACTTTCGCTGTCTAATCCAATAACTTTAGCAATGATTTGTGGCCGCGCAAATTGATTTTGACTCATCCTAAATCCTTCTAGAGAGTCTTTTTTAAACCAAATAATATTTCTGTTTTGGCGTGCAAATCCAGTAAATGCTTTTGGGTTCATGTATACTATTGAAAATTGAGGCTCGTCCAAAGGAAGTCCTTCGTAAGTTTCTTCAAGCGTTTCTCTTACCTGGTCTCCTAAATTACCTTGCCACTGTTTTTCTGGCATAACAACGGTAACATTATTTAAATTCCCGCTTGAAGAGGGGACAAAAGCCCTCTTTTTATTAGAATTATTTGTGCATGATGTTATTGCTGCTAAAAAGAGAATTACTGCTGTTTTTTTCATAAATTATTTATTAAGCGCTGCGATACCCGGAAGTGTTTTGCCTTCTAGACTTTCAAGCATGGCTCCACCTCCTGTACTGATATAGCTCATTTTGTTTTCAAAACCAAACTGCTTAACTGCCGCGACAGAGTCTCCTCCGCCTACGAGCGAAAAAGCACCTGCTTTTGTTGCTGCTGCAATAGAATTTCCTGCAGCGATCGTTCCTTTAGAAAAATTCGGAAACTCAAAGACGCCCATTGGTCCATTCCATAGAATTGTTTTACAGCCTAGGATTATATCATTAAAAATAGTCTGGCTTTTGGGTCCTGCATCCATTGCTTCCCAGCCTTCCGGTATTTCCATTACATTAAATGTTTTTTGGGAAGCATTATTGCTAAAATTGTCTCCTGCCAATACATCAACTGGCAAATGAATCTGTACTCCTTTTGTTTTTGCTTTTTCTAATAGCTCCAATGCATATTCACAATAATCAGGCTCACAAATTGAATTTCCAACCTTTCCTCCCAATGCTTTCGTAAAAGTATAAACCATCCCTCCGCCAATAATTAAATGGTCTATTTTGTCTAATAGGCTTTCAATAATTGTTATTTTTGAGGAAACCTTAGCGCCCCCTAGTATTGCCAAAATTGGAGATTCTCCTTTGTCCATAATCTTTTCAATAGCCAATACTTCCTTTTCTAAAAGACTTCCAAAACACTTTTTTTCTTTAAAAAATTGTGTGATGATAGTTGTTGATGCATGGGCACGGTGAGCGGTTCCAAATGCATCGTTAACATAAAAAGTGCCTAGCATTGATAGCTGTTTTGAGAATGTTATGTCGCCTGATATTTCCTCTTTGTGGTATCTTAAGTTTTCCATAAGCAAAACGCCTCCCGGCTGAAGTGCTTTTGTTGCGGCCTCCGCCTCTTCTCCTATTGTTGTTCTACAAAAATCAACAGGTAGCCCCAAAACTAGCGAAACACTTTTTAAGATATGTGATAATGAAAGTTTTGGGTCGTTACCCTTAGGGCGACCTAAATGTGACAATAGGATACAGCTTCCCCCTTGAGATATAATATGTTTAATTGTTGGCTTTGCTGCCTCAATTCGTGAAAGGTCAGTAACTTCTTGTGAATCGTTTAAGGGAACATTAAAATCAACACGGATTATCACTCGTTGATTTTTAAAGTTTTGCTGTTGTAGGGTGCGCATTTATTAAATTTTTTCTCAAAAATACAATATTGCTCATCGCTGCCAAGTCCTTTTTTATAAAGATGTGCTTACAGGCTTCATAAAAAACACCAGTAAGTGTATCTTTGAAAAATGATCTGGACACATGTAACTGGACAAAAAAAACTAAAAAAGCAACTAGAACTTCTTCTAGATTCTAAGCAAATTCCTCATGCTCAGCTTTTTACAGGTGCATCTGGGTATGGTGGTCTTCCATTGGCTTTAAGTTTTGCGCTTCAAATATTACAAATAGATTCCTCTCAAAAGTTTAATAAGCCCCTTGGAGAAAAAACACAACATCCTGACTTACACTTTGTGTATCCAGTAGTGAAAAAAGGTAATGAAAAAATTGTTTTGGCTAGTGATTATAGCCTAGACTGGGCAGCGTTTCTTAATGATAATCCTTATGGAAATTATGCCAATTGGTTTGAGTCTATTGGTGTTGGAAATAAACAAGGCTTAATCGGTGTAAACGAGATAAGTGCCTTGCACAAAAAGATGTCTCTTAAATCGTATTCCGGAGGAAATAAAGTTTGTGTATTGTGGGGTGTAGAAAAGATGAATAAAGAAGCCTCAAATGCGTTTCTCAAACTATTGGAAGAACCTCCCAAAAAAACTTTTTTTATTCTTGTTGCTGAATCAAGTGATCAGTTATTAGCTACCCTTATTTCAAGATGCCAATTAGTGCCTCTATTCCCCATAGATAAAAATGAACTATTAGACGCATTAGAGGAAAACATTCCCAACAGACAGGGGCTTGTTAGTCAGGCGGAGGGAGACTATCGGAAGCTTAAACTACTGCTCGAAAACTTTCAAAATAAAGACGTTGAGGCCCTGTTGATAAAAGTGCTTAGGGCATCTCTAAGAGTTCGTAGTGATAATGCGGCTGTTGTTGAACTAATGTCTTGGGCAAGCGAAATAAGTATTCTAGGAAGAGAAGAGCAAAAGACATTTTTACAATATGGGATTCGATTTATAAGAGATGCTTTTTTGTTGAATTATTCATTAAGTAATCTAGTGCATTATAAATCTGAAAATGGTTTTGATATAAATAAACTTGGACCATTTATAAACAGTGAAAACATAGATGAACTTATCGCTTTATTTGAAAAAAGCCATTATCACATCACGCGAAATGCAAATGCAAAAATGATTTTTACCGAACTAAGCCTTCAATTAACAAGACTATTAAAGAAAGTTAGTGAATAGTTTTTTTCTGAAAAACATAAATACTTGAAGAGTGCTCACCATCATACAATGCCTTGAAAGTGCATAAGGTTCCGACTAGTAAACCCTTTAAAAAAGAAAGGTTTTTGTTTCTGTTTTTTTCTGAAAGATAAGAAATGTAAAATACATCAAACCATAGTGGCTTTTTAGCCTTAAACACAAAGCCCAATGGCTCTACCAAATCTTTCAGGCCCCTGTGTGTAAAATGCCAGAGATGCCTCGGAACATCAAGAGCGGCCCAATCGGAAGCATAGTGTCTGGCATCATGGCTATTGAAATTTGGAACGGCAATAATCAGCAGTGCATCTACCTCCATTAAGGCGTGTAATTCTTTTAGGGCTTTCTCTGGCAAAGTTAAGTGCTCTAAAACATGCCACATTGTTATGGCAGAATATCGATTAGTTTTAGGCAGATCCGCAATAGAAAGATAGGTGTTAAGTCCTTTTTTAGTACATGCTTCATATCCTTTTTTACTAGGCTCAACCACGGTAGTCTCAAATTTTCTGTGTGCTAAATAAGCTGCGAAAACACCTACGCCTCCTCCAACATCAAGAACATTCCCTTTTGCGCGTGACCTAACAAAACCTTCCTTATAATACAGCATACTTTTTTGAACTGTTTTATATAGTAAATCTAAAATCGACTTTGTTTCTGTCTTATGTGAATTATAATCCTCTGTTTCATAATAACGCGAGAGAACTATGTCTTTTGGAAGACTTGTCTTTGCATAATTGCATTTTTCGTTCCATTTGATCTCAAAGGTTTCTTTGGAAACTAGGTGGTCTTTTGCCTTAAAGGGGGCTTCTTTCTTTATCATGTGTTCCACGTGAAACATTTATCTTCCCATTGAAACTAAAAGCACGCTTATGTCGCTAGGATTAATCCCACTAATGCGCGAAGCCTGAGCCAGTGTGCTTGGCCGCAACTTATTAAGCTTTTCTTTAGCCTCAAAAGAAAGGGAGGCTAAAATTTCAAAATTGAAATCTTTAGGAATCTTAATGTTTTCTAACCGTTTTAATTTATCAGCATTACGGCGCTCTTTCTCAATATAACCGGCATATTTAATCTCAACTTCAGCCTGTTCAAAAACAGCGTCTGTAATGTCTTCCTGAGCCATATAGTTCTTAATTTCCGGGAAGTTATTTAGTTCTTTTCTGGTAATAGATGGTCTTGACAGTAATTTGGCAAACTTATCGGTTTGTTTAACGGTATCGGAACCTTTAGACTCTAGAACAACATTTGCAATCTCAAGGTTATAGCTTGTTTTTCTTAAAAAGGATACAAGGCTTTTGCGTTGTTGGTTTTTAAATTCTAGTTTTTTTAGGCGCAAATCATCAACAAGACCAATAGAATGTGCTCTAGGGGTTAGGCGTTCGTCTGCATTGTCTTGACGCAAGAGAGTTCTGTATTCGGCTCTAGAGGTGAACATTCGATATGGTTCTTCAGTTCCCTTGAGGATTAGGTCGTCTATAAGAACTCCAATATAAGCCTCTTCTCTTCCTAATACAAAAGGCGGAAGACCTTTATTGTTTTGGTGGGCATTAATCCCGGCAATAATTCCCTGTGCACCAGCTTCTTCATATCCGGTTGTACCATTAATTTGGCCTGCAAAAAAAAGATTTTGTACTGCTTTGGTTTCTAGACTATGAAACAGCTGTGTGGGTTGAAAATAGTCATATTCAATCGCATATCCGGGTCTAAAAAACTTGACGTTTTCGAAGCCATTAACAGCCTTAAGAGCTTTATATTGTATGTCCTCTGGAAGAGAAGTAGAAAAACCGTTAACATAAACCTCAACGGTATTCCATCCTTCGGGTTCGACAAAAATTTGGTGTTGAGATTTGTCACTGAAACGATCAATCTTATCTTCAATTGAAGGACAATAACGTGGTCCATTACTTTTAATAGATCCGTTAAACATAGGTGAGCGATCAAAGCCAGAACGAAGAATATCATGCGCTTCCAAGTTCGTATGAGTAATATGACAGCTAATTTGTTTAGTCAAAGGTTTAGTTCGATCGGTGAAAGAGAATTTAGAAGGATTTAAGTCTCCTGGTTGCTCCGACATTTTTGAATAGTCCAGAGAACGGCCATCAACCCTTGGAGGAGTTCCTGTTTTCATTCTTCCTGAAATAAAACCAATCCGTTCCAAAACCGCGGTTAAACCAACAGATGCTGATTCTCCTGCACGTCCGCCTCCGAAGTTTTTTTCGCCAATATGAATAAGACCATTAAGAAATGTTCCATTTGTTAAAACAACGGATTTGGCATAAATTTTAATCCCAAGAGAAGTGATAACGCCCCGAATCTGTTTTTGCTCAACAATAAGGTCAACGACCATTTCTTGATAAAAATCTAAATTTGGTGTTTTCTCGAGCATAGAACGCCACTCAAGACTAAACATGCTTCTATCGGACTGAACCCGTGGGCTCCACATAGCAGGACCCTTAGATTGGTTAAGCATTTTATATTGAATAGCACTTCTATCCGAAACAATTCCGCTGTAGCCACCTAAAGCATCTATTTCCCTCACAATTTGTCCTTTTGCTATTCCCCCCATGGCTGGATTACAGGACATCTGAGCTATGGTTTGGAGATTCATCGTTATGAGAAGAGTTGAGGAGCCTAGGTTTGCAGCAGCAGCAGCAGCTTCACAACCGGCATGTCCAGCACCAACTACAATAACATCGTATGTAGAATCAAACATGGAATATAGGTTTCACGTGGAACATGTTAATAAACTTGTTTTCTTCAAGGCGCATTATGCTTTTGTCTGTATCGCTTTTATCATTGAAACCCATACAATGTAAAACACCATGAGAAAGAACTCTAAGCATCTCATTTACAACACTTTGAGAGTTTTCTTCAGCTGAAAGAGACACGGCCCAGGTAGAAACAAAAAACTCTGCTCTTAGAATCCGCTTTAAAGAATAATCAAAACTAATTATATCTGTGTGTGTAGAATGGTTAAGGTATTTAATATTATGTGCAAGCATGGCGTCTTTAGAAATAAAATTATAAAAGAGTTTATCTATCGAATAGCCATAGTCCGAAACAAATGCCTGAAGTGACTCTTGGATTAATTTCGTGCTGAGATAATCTGGTATATTATTAAAAACTATGATGTTACTTTTTTTTTGCAAATATACATGTTTTGAATGGGAGACTAATGTATATCGATAAGAAGAGATTATCTTTGAAAAAAAAAGAATGAATACACGTGTGCGTTTTGCGCCTAGCCCAACAGGGCCTTTGCATATTGGGGGGTTGAGAACTGCTTTATTTAATTACTTGTTTGCCAAAAAAAAGGGAGGTACGTTTGTTCTCAGAATAGAAGACACAGATCAAAATAGATATGTAGAGGGAAGTGAAGACTATATACAGGAGGCGTTGGAATGGTGTGGAATGTCCCCGGATGAGGGACCAAAAAACGACGGTAAATATGGGCCATACCGTCAAAGTGAAAGAAAAAGTATTTATGAAGAGCACATACAAACTCTTTTAAAAAATGGTGCTGCATATTACGCATTTGATAAAACTGAACAACTTAATGAAGAGAGGAAAGAGGCAGAAAAAAAAGGTCAAACATTTAAATATGGTAATCAGAACAGGTTACAGTTCAAAAACAGTCTGACACTAACAGAAAAAGAAGCGGCAGAAGCGTTAAAAAATGGTTTTGTCATAAGGCTTAAGGTTGAACCAGATGAAACGGTTATTGTAAAAGATATAATAAGAGGGGTTGTCAGGGTTGAAACCAACTCTTTAGATGACAAAATTTTAATGAAAAGTGATGGTATGCCTACGTATCACTTTGCCAATGTTGTTGATGACCACCTTATGAAAATTACATGTGTAATTCGTGGGGAAGAGTGGTTGCCTTCGCTACCAATGCATAAATTAATTTATACTGCTTTTGGATGGGAAACGCCTGAATTTATGCACCTTCCATTAATACTTAAGACTGTGGGTAAGGGTAAGATGTCTAAAAGAGATGGTGATAAAGAAGGTTATCCGGTGTTTCCACTAAAATGGGGGAAGGAAACCCTTGGGTTCAGAGAAATGGGATTTTTGGCGAGTGGAGTGGTAAATTATTTAGCATTACTGGGATGGAATGAAGGAACAGAAAAAGAAGTATATTCATTAAAAGAATTAGAGAAAGCATTCAGCACGGATGGGGTTCAAAAAGGAGGTGCTAAATTTGACTATGAAAAAGCAAAGTGGGTCAATCAGCAGCAATTACAAAAAATGAGTATAGAAGAAATTTATTCGCTGAGCAAGGTAAAAATATTATTATCTCCCTTTAAAGAAAACAAACACCTGTCGCTAATTAAGTTGATAAAAAAGCGGTTAAATACTCTTAACGATATTAAAGATGAATTGGCTTTTATAAAAAATACACATCCTTATGATCAAAAAGTGATTGATAAGATTTATAACAAAAACCCCAAAAATGTTCTAGAACAAATAAAGAAAACACTGATTGAGGAGGAGGATGTTGATTTATTTAAGGAACAAATAATATCTTGGAGCAAAAAAAATGAAGTCTCTATAGGATTATTGATGCAGTCGTTTAGACTAGCACTAGTTGGGAGACTTATGGGCCCGGACATCTTTGAAATTTGTTCTGTTTTGGGGAAAGAAGTATCTTTAAAAAGAATAAACAAATTAATTGAACATTTGAACTTTAAACAAATATTATGAGCATAATTACATACTTACTCTTTGGCCTTGGAGCGCTGATTATATTTACTGGTTTCTTTGTGGTAAAACAACAGACTGCAGCAATAGTAGAGCGATTTGGGAAATTCTTGTCGATTCGACAATCAGGACTGCATTTCAAAATACCTTTAATAGACAGGATTGCAGGTAAAATTAGCCTTCGTATTTTACAACTCGATGTTATTGTAGAAACAAAGACAAAAGATGATGTCTTTGTAAAACTTAAAGTTTCTGTTCAATATAAAATAATCCAAGAGAAGGTATATGAAGCGTTTTATAAATTAGACTATCCTCAAGATCAGATAACATCGTATGTATTTGATGTGGTTAGAGCGGTTGTTCCAAAAATGAAATTAGACGATGTTTTTGAGAAAAAAAACGAGATTGCTGATGCTGTGAAAGGCGAATTGAATGATGCGATGATAAACTATGGTTACGATATAATTAAAGCACTTGTTACGGATATTGATCCTGATGCTGAAGTAAAAGCGGCAATGAATAAAATTAATGCTGCTGAACGCAAAAAAGTAGCGGCTCAATATGAAGGTGACGCGGAAAGAATCCTAATTGTAGAAAAAGCAAAAGCTGAGGCACAAAGTAAACGGCTTCAAGGACAGGGTATAGCAGATCAGCGGAGAGAAATAGCACGAGGGCTAGAAGAGTCCGTTGATGTGTTAAATAACGTTGGTATAAATTCTCAGGAAGCATCAGCATTAATTGTTGTAACTCAACATTATGATACACTTCAATCTATAGGAGGAGAAACCAATAGCAATTTAATATTATTACCGAATTCTCCTCAAGCAGGAAGTGAAATGTTAAACAATATGGTTGCTTCATTTAGTGCAAGCAATCAAATTGGTGAAGCTATGAAGAAGAACAATATAAAAATAAAAAATAAAAAATAAGAATAAGCTTATTGATTCTGTTTAGACCAAGTATCGCGTAAACCAACGGTTTTATTAAAAACAAGCAATTCAGGTGTGCTATCTGGATCAACAACAAAATATCCTAAACGCTGAAACTGATAGTTTTCGTAGTTCTTAGCGCTCTTTAAGCTGGGCTCAACAAAAGCCGTTATTGTAGACAGAGAGGCGGGGTTTAAGTGTGATTTAAAATCGACTAACTTATCATAATCAGGAGATGAGACTTGAAATAAACGATCATATAAACGCACTTCTGCACGGTGAGCGTGTTGCTGAGAAACCCAGTGTAAGGTTCCCTTAACTTTTCGCATACTTGCTTCTGAACCACTTCCGCTTTTACTGTTTGGATCGTATGTACAGATAATTTCTGTAATATTTCCTTCCTTATCTTTGATAACGGATTCGCCTTTAATGATGTATGCGTTTTTTAAGCGGACCTCCTTTTCTAGGGTAAGGCGAAAAAACTTTTTGTTTGCACTCTCTCTAAAGTCTTCCCTCTCAATAAATATGTTTTTCGAAAATGGTATTTTTCTTGTTCCAAGATCTAATTGTTCAGGATTAATTTCTCCTTCTAAAAACTCCTCTTGTCCATCTGGATAGTTAAAAATTGTGAGCTTGATTGGATTAAGAACGGCCATAACACGAGGTGCATTAATGTTTAGGTCTTCTCGTATTGAATGTTCTAATAAGCTCATGTCTATAACATTGTCCCGCTTAGCAACACCTGCAGAATCAACAAAGTTGCGAAGAGAAGAGGGGGTATAGCCCCTTCTCCTGAGGCCAGATATTGTGGGAAGTCTTGGATCATCCCAGCCGCTTACGTGATCGGCGCTAACAAGTTCCTTTAACTTGCGCTTACTTGTAACCGTATAGGAAAGGTTCATTCTGGCAAACTCACGTTGCTTGGGGCGAAGGTTGTTGAGCGGGCCTAAGGCGTCTAAAAACCACTCGTAAAGATCTCGGTGAGGTTTAAATTCTAAAGAACAAAGAGAATGTGAGATTTGTTCTATATAGTCAGATTCTCCATGTGTCCAATCGTAAAGAGGATAGATGGACCAAGTGTCTGCTGTTCTGTGATGTGTTTTGTAAAGAATTCTATAAATAACAGGGTCGCGTAAAAGAAGGTTAGAGGAAGACATGTCAATTTTTGCCCTAAGAACATGTGAACCCTCAGGATACTTGCCGTTTTTCATTTCTGAAAAAAGGGTGCTATTTTCTTGAATAGATCGGTCCCTAAAAGGGCTGTTTCCTCCTGGAGTGGTGGGAGTTCCTTTTTGAGAGGCTATAGTGGCAGAATCTTGAGAATCAACAAAAGCTAATCCCTTAGAAATTAAATACTGTGCCCAAAGATAGAGCTGGTCAAAATAATCTGAAGCATAACATTCTTTGTCCCAATTATAACCTAGCCATTGGATGTTTTCTTTTATCGCGTCTACATATTTTTGCTCTTCTTTTGCTGGATTAGTGTCATCAAAGCGAAGATTAACGGGCGCATTATAACGCGTTCCTAAATTAAAATTTAAGCAGATTGCCTTTACGTGGCCAATGTGTAAATGACCGTTGGGTTCTGGGGGGAAACGAAAGCGAAGGTTTTCTCTAGAAAAACCTGTGGTTAAGTCTTCTTCAATGATGTGTTCTATAAAGTGCAAGGGACGCTCCATTCTTTTTTTTGTTTACTACAAAGATAATGAATGGATGCTTTGTAAGGTATCAAGAAAACAGTCTTTATATTTGTTAAAATATTATGGGGAAAATTTATTTAAAAAATATTCGTTTATATGCCTTTCACGGTTGTATGGAAGAAGAGGAAAAAATTGGTAGTGATTATATTGTTAATGTTGTTGTTGAAACAGATTTAAAAAAATCCTCTAAAACAGATTCTCTTGAAGACACAGTGGACTATGTCGCGCTACATGAGATTATAAAAACTGAAATGATGCAGCGTGCAAGACTATTAGAAAGTGTGGTTGATCGTATTCTTAACAGAATATTAAAAGAGCACAAAACGGTTCAAAAAGTGAAAGTGAAAGTGTCAAAAAAAAATCCGCCGATAGGAGGAAATGTGGAGGAAGTGGCGGTTAAAAGAGAACTGTTTCGATCTTCACTATAAATTGATTAAATAGTATTACTTTTGCCGAAAGGCATCGTGGCCGAGTGGCTAGGCAGAGCTCTGCAAAAGCTTCTACAGCGGTTCGAATCCGCTCGATGCCTCTTTATTATCTTATAATAATCTTTCCCCAAAATTTTGTTTGTGTAATTTGTTTGACTGGTCTGCCATAGACCCGCAACACACCTCCTCCAAAAACTTTAGCGTCTATTAATTCTGTGGCCGTTATGTGCGCGTAACCTGCAGCTATCAGTCTAATCTCACTTTGTTCGGAAATAAGTTTTTCTGCATCACATGTGCCGCCTGATGACACTTTTAAATTCAGGTTAACGACGCTACCCTTTAGACCCACTCGTCCGCCTGTATTTGTGTTTACATCTAAGCGTTCTGTAAATGTGGTTGCTTTTATTTCTGCACCTGTTTTTGCGACAAGCTTTAAGCTTATTTGTTTAATGGGTTCCTCGGAAGTAATAGAAGAACCTTGATGAGCGGTTATTTTATCTAAAGGTTTGCTGTGGTATAGTTCTACATAGGTATAGCCTGGGTCTAAAATACTTTTAGTTGACAATTTGATTTTTAATGTATTCCTTTTTAATGCAAGAGTAACATCGTCTTTATGGTCACCAAAAACTACTGCTTTATTAACGTCAGATTTAATTAGTTTTATATCAAGACCCGAATAAACACTTAAACTAAAAAAAGGACCCGTGGCTAGATTTCTTTGCTCAAGGTCCTGTGAGAAGCTATAGAAAAAAAACAAGGATGAAAAAAAGAAAAGAAGCGCTTTGTGTGTCATTAAATTTTAGTTTATGATATGGGAACGAAATCAAGAAAGCGTCTTAAAATATTTACTTTTTTAACTTTTATATTAATGGTGTCGCCAAGCTGATAAGCTTTTTTGGTTCGCTCACCAATTAGTGCGTGTTGCTTGTCATCATAATTAAAAAAATCTCCTTTAATGTCAATAATACGTATCATTCCCTCACATTTATTTTCTACAATTTCAACATATAAACCACGCTCTGTTACCCCTGAGATAACCCCCTCAAAATGTTGACCCACCTTTTCTTTCATAAAAACCATTTGCATGTATTTAATAGAATCGCGCTCTGCTTTAGTAGCTAGATGTTCGCGTTGTGAGGAGTGTTTACAGGCCTCTTCGATAGTTTGTTGGGCAGGATGAGGTCTTTTGTCTAAATAGGTTTGTAAGAGCCTATGGACCATTACGTCAGGATATCTTCTTATGGGAGAAGTAAAGTGAGTGTAGTGTAAAAAAGCGAGACCATAATGACCAATATTATTGGTGGTATATTCTGCCTTTGACATACAGCGGAGGGTTAGAGTGTCAATTAAGTTTTGTTCTCTTTTTCCATTACAAGCTGACAGCAATCCGTTTATTTCACTACTAATGTTTTTCTTTCCTGGATTAAAGGAATATCCGAACGGAGCAATTGTTTGTTTTAAATTAAGAAGTTTTTGTTCGTCTGGATCATCATGAGTACGATAAACAAAAGGAGGTGTAGGTTGTTTTTTGCTAATAAAAGCCGCAACCTTCCGGTTTGCTAAAAGCATAAATTCTTCTATTAATTTATTTGCATCTTTTGAGGTTTTAAAAAAAACTGACTCTGGCTTATCGTCATCGTCGAGAATAAAATTAACCTCTACGCGGTCAAAAGAAATAGCGCCGTTTTTCATGCGTTTTGAGCGTAAAATTTTTGCCTGTTTATCTAAAATATTAATTGCACTAAAAACAGAATTAGGAATTTTATAGGATGTATGAGTTAAAGAAACAGAGGCGTCTACTTCTTCTTTTTGTGTTTCTAAAATATTTTGGACCTCTTCATAAGAAAATCGAAAATCAGAATTAATAACAGTTCTTCCGTACCACTCATCTTTAACCTCCCCTTTATTATTAATAATAAAAACAGAAGAAAAAGTAAATTTTTCTTCTTTAGGGCGGAGAGAACAGAGTCCGTTTGAAAGAACTTCGGGTAGCATAGGAACCACACGATCGACTAAATATACCGATGTTGCCCGTTCGTATGCTTCTTGGTCAAGAGGTGTCCCTGGTTGAACATAATAGGAAACGTCAGCGATATGAATACCGACTTCATAATCTCCATTTGCAAGTATTTTAAATGACAGAGCATCATCAAAATCTTTCGCAGATACAGGATCAATAGTAAAGGTTAGTGTTTCTCTAAAATCTCTTCTTACTTTTATTTCTTTTATATCTAATGAAGTTGATATTTTAGAGGCGGCTTCCTCAATCTCTTTTGGAAATTCGTAAGGAAGACCATAATCATGAAGAATAGCATGAATTTCTGTTTCCTTCTCTCCTGGTGTTCCTAGACTTTTTATTATAATACCAGAGGGAGAATCTCTATTATCATCCCAGCTTTTAAAAATAGCGACAACCTTTTCTCCGTCTTTATAATCTTTTAATTCTGATCGTTCAATAAAGATATCTGTATACATTCTGGCATTTCTACATAAAACAAAACCAAAATCGTTTTGTTTGTCAAGAACTCCAACAAATTCTTTTTTACTACGCGTGATAATTGTTTCAATATGCGCTTCAAATTCATTATTTTTTTTATGAATACTAACCTCAACGGTATCACCATTAAGTCCTTTATTTAACTCTTTTTTTGGTACAACAAGTTCTTTATTATGACCATCTACAGTAACAACTCCTTTTCCTGATGGAATAATAGTTAGTAGAGTTGTTACTTTGTTGCTTGTAAGAATATTATATTGAAATTGACCCCTTTGAAATGATTGTAATTGGTTATTGTTTAAAAGCCCATTTAAAACTTTAATAATATAATTTCTTCCTTTTGTGTCTTTAACATCAAGAGCGGCAGCAACTTGTTTATAATTAAGAACAGCATTTGATTTACTTTTAAAAAGAGATAATATTTTTGTCTCTAATTTATGAAGTTCGTTTTTCTTTTTAAACATAAATTATTTTGATTAACACAAAGGTACAATAAACGATTACAGGGGGGTTATTAACACTATTAACATAATAACCATTTTTTTTATTTTAAAATTTAAATTAATGATGATGTATATAGGGTGTTAATAATGGTAATAAAATTATTTAAAATTATTTTTAAATATTAAAATAAACAGTTTATATTATATTATTAACAGATTAAAAATTTAAAAACCAATTAAATACAAAGTTACAAACCTCTGTTAATAAAAATTATTCTTAATAAGAAAATGGATTTATTGAAATAAAAAAAGTTAATAAATCATCTTATTATGTGTTTATAGAGATAACAACTAATAAAATAATTAAAAGAAAAACTATCTTTATTTTTATATACAATTTCAAACCAATACAAACAATATTATTATTTGAGTAATTGTAAACAAATAATGAATAAACTAATGAACAGTATATAAACATGTTCGTAGGGAATTTATATTTTTAATAAAAAATGAAAATAAGCATTGGAAATGATCATGTAGGTCCAGAGTATAAAAAAGAAATTATTTTCCTTTTAGAATCAAAAGGCTATCAAATTAAAAACTACGGAACCAATTCAACAGAAAGTGTAGATTACCCTGACTTTATTCATCCAGTAGCAAAAGACGTTTCTGAGGGAAAAGCAACTTTTGGAATTATTATTTGTGGAAGTGGAAACGGAGCAAACATGACGGCAAATAAATATTCAAAAATAAGGTCTGCTTTATGTTGGAATAAGGAAATTGCTGCATTAGCCAGACAACATAACAACGCTAATATATTAAGTCTACCAGCCCGGTTTATTTCAATTGAGCAAGCAAAGAAAATGGTTTTAACTTTTTTAAACACCGATTTTGAAGGTGGGCGTCATCAAACACGGGTAAATAAAATACCCTGTTAATTATGATTGTTTTTAAGTGCAAACCCTTCAATAGTCTTAGTCTTGAGGAACTCCTAAGCATATTAGCATTACGTTCAGAAGTTTTCGTCGTAGAACAAAATTGTGTTTATCAAGATATTGATGGAAAGGACAAAAAGGCATTACATATCGTAGGGTATTTAAACGAAGAAATTGTTGCATATGCAAGAATTTTTGATAAAGGCGTTATTTATCCCGAGTATTGCTCTATTGGAAGAATTGTAACATCTTTTACCGAAAGAGGAAAAAAATTTGGTCACCAGTTAGTAGAGTTTTCAAGAAAACAATGCAACAAAAGTTTTAACGGTAGGGCTATTAAAATTTCTGCCCAGGCACATTTAGAAAAATTTTATGGCCTACATGGTTTTTATGCCTCTGGAGAGACTTATTTAGAAGATGGTATTCCGCACATAGGAATGTTGCTATCAAACTCTTTTTAAATTTATTCTTTGAAAAACAAAGCCTCAGTTTCATCAATTATTTCAGACGTTAAGGGTAATTTTTTACCTTTATAAATCAACATACAACTACCTCCAAAAAGTAATTTATGTTCAATATTTTTCAACCCTTGTCTTAATTGTCTTTTTATTTTATTTCGATCTACAGCATTTTTAAAGTTTTTTTTTGGAACAGATACGCCTGCAAATAAAAAAAACGCATTTTCTTTTTTCAAAACCTTCAACACTAAACTTTTTGTGTTATGCCCATTTTTATTACTAAAAAGAGCATCTAAAGTATTTTTACTTTTAAGTCGTTTTAAAGTAAATTTATTCTTTTGGAGTGACATAAAAATTATCTGTTTTATCAATGTCAGCCATTAAATTGCTTGGATCAATTACAACGGCTTCAATCTGATTTTTTTCCTTAGAAACAGTAAAAGAATAGTTCAAATTTGCCCAATTCCAATCCGGTTGAATTTCCCACTCAAGATCATATGGGTTTTCCTTCTCTCCACGCATTAATGAAATAGGGATATAATGCAGTTCGAATTCGCCACTTTTATATTGAACCAAAACTTCGAGAGGCATTGGCATTACTCCTTTTCTTTTTAAAAGAATTGTTGTTCCGGACGTCGCCTCTTCAACAGCATCAATAGAATAATCTATCGTATTTGTTGTTTGTGTCCAGTCGGTTAAAAACCATTGAAGTTGAATTCCAGAAATACGCTCAGCGATTCTTCTTAAATCATTTGGAAGGGGGTGTTTAAACCTCCATTCATTATAATAGGTTTGAAGAATCTCAAATACTTTTTCTTTTCCCACGATGTAACTAAGTTGTCCTAAAAAAACAGCCCCTTTGCTGTAGGCGGTTCTTTCATAAGCATAGTTGTGGTAATATCGGTTTGCATTTGTGCTTTGGGGCATTTCTCCGCCCGATGCTGCTAAAGCATAGTAGCCCCTATAAGATCCCTCTAAAGGAAAATCTTTATTCTTATTCAGAATATCATTTTCAGCTAAACTGGAAATAAAGCTAGTAAACCCCTCGTCCATCCACTCGTGTTTTGTTTCGTTAGTAGCCAAAATATGCTGAAACCATGAGTGTGCTAATTCGTGAGCAGTAACACCAAAAAGAGAACCATAATTTCTTCCACCAGTAATTAAGGTAAGCATCGCATATTCCATACCACCGTCACCTCCCTGAACAACAGAGTATTGTTTATAGGGATATTGACCTATTTTTGTATTGTAATATTGCATTAATTCCGCTGTATGCGGCTGAAGTTTCTTCCAGTTTTCAATAATTTCAGGATCATTTTTATAAAAAAAGTGAAGATCCACATCGTTTGGACCAGGGTAGGTGTCGTGAATATAATCAACATCAGCCGCCCAAGTAAAATCATGAACCATGGGCGCAATGTAATGCCATGTTATTTTCCCCTTTTTTGTTTTTGCCCTTTTACGATCTGAGTACCCTTTTCCAATTGCCTCGGCGTTTTGAAGATATCCGCTCGCCGCAACCATAAAATCTTTATCTAATGTAATTTTCACATCAAAATCTCCCCAAACACCATGAAACTCTCTACCAGTATAAGGATCAGCATTCCATCCTTCGCTATCATATTCAGCCATTTTAGGGTACCATTGAGCCATGGAAAAGGCAACACCTTCGCTAGAATTTTTACCGGCCCTTCTAATAACATCTGGTACATGACCTTCAAAGGCCAACTCAAAAAGTGCGCTTTCTCCCGGGGCTATGGGAGTATGGAGCGGAACTTCAAGAATTGTTTCTGAGTCAACGGGATTAAGTAAAACACCGTTCTGAGTTAACCCACTTACCCTTAAGTAACCCTGTTGATTAGGCGTCAACGAGTCTAAACTAATTTTGAAACGAGTATTTTTGTCAGCAGAATTTTTTTGGCGAACCGCCATTTCACTTCCCGGTTTAAACGCGTTAAAATAGAGGTGGTAGAAAACCTTATTAAGAGTTTCGGGAGAATTATTGGTGTACACAATTTTTTGAACCCCACTATATGTTGCACTTTTATGGTTTAAAGCGACCTCCATGGTATAGTCAACAGCCTGTTGCCAATACTGACTTTGGGCAGATTGAAACATAATAAGGCCAAGAAAAAAGAAAACAAACTGTTTCATTATATATAATTTATGTTTGATAAAGATACTTCTCGTTTAGGAATTAAAATAATAATCAAAGTTAAAATGCTCTTTTAACCTAATGCCTTTGTCTGTTTTTTGAAGACTAATTAATTCATGGTGTGGATCATGCTCTAAAAGCAGAAAAGCGTTTTCCAAAAGCGCCTTCTCTAAAAACAAGGTCTTTTCGTCAAGCGATAACAATGGGCGGGTGTCGTATCCCATGATATAAGGAATAGGAATGTGTCCTACTGTTGGAATGAGATCAGCTGCATAAAACACTTTTTCCCCTTTATATTCTATAAGCGGAAGCATTTGCTTTTCAGTATGTCCATCTGCCAAAAAAACAGAAAAAGGAAGGCCGGTATTTTCTAAAAAAGGGCCTTTTCCTTTAATTAAATTTAATTGTCCACTTTCTTGAAGAGGCATAATGTTTTCAGAAAGAAAGGATGCTTTTTCTCTTAGGTTTGGATTTGTGGCCCACTTCCAATGAGATTCATGTACCCAAAAAGTGGCGTTTTTAAAAGCAGGTGACAGCACCCCACTTTTAGAGCGTTGAATTGCGCCACCGCAATGATCAAAATGTAGGTGGGTGAAAAAAACATCGGTAATGTCGTCTCTATGGAAGCCCGCTTTTGCCAAAGAATGGTCAAGAGAATGCTCCCCCCAAAGGCCATAATGAACAAAAAAAGAGTCTCCTTGTTTGTTTCCCATTCCTGTATCTATTAAAATTAAACGCTCTTCGTCTTCAATTAGAAGAGAGCGTGTTGCCATTTCAACACGATTTTTTTCATCTGCGGGGTTAGTTCGCTCCCATAAAGCCTTTGGAACTACCCCAAACATTGCGCCACCATCAAGTTTAAAATTTCCTGCCTCTATAGGGTAAAGCTTCATTTATTTAGTTTTATTCTAGCCAAAACATCCGTTGAGGTAAGATAAAGATAATCCTCAGCTTCGTCAAAAGCACAATTTGCCGTTGCTTTTCCTGGACGAATTGTCCCTAAATGTTTTCCCTCTTGGCTAATAACTAAAACACCGCCCGGACCAGTGGCAAAAATTGTTCCAGAAGAATGCACTTTTAATCCATCAAAAGAACCAGGACCTTTTTTTGAAATGTTTTTTGCATCAAAAAACACCCTTTTATTTTTTAAGGCGCCATCTAAATAGTCAAAGGCGGCTATAATTAAATTTTTACGGTCAGAATTCCCTATGTAAACTGTTTTTTCATCTCTTGAGAACGCAATACCATTAGGGCGTGACAGAGTTTTATCCAAAAGGACAATTCCTTCATTTTTTGACCATTTAAAGATTCCATTAAAATCAAGTTCTTTTAGGGAATCATCGTCTTGTTGGTCTAGCCCATAAGGAGGGTCTGTAAAAAACAAATCTCCGTTTTTAGAAAAGACTAAATCGTTAGGACTATTTAGCCACTTTCCTTCAAAACGATCAACAACAGTCTCGTAGGAGGGCGGTTCAAGCTGCCAATCACCTTTTAATCGAGCAACCCTACGATCACCATGTTGGCAAAGCACAAGGACGCCGTTTGAATCTAAAACCAGCCCATTGGCTCCCTCGCTCGAGCTATGGGGAGCATGATTAGTCATTCCGCTGGGATTTAAAAAAAGAGAAACACCCTGCCGCTCTGTCCATAAATAAGCTTTGTTTTTAGGCACGTCCGTAAATAGAATGCCATTAAGTTTCGGGACCCAAACAGGCCCTTCGGCCCAACTAAAGCCGTTGGCAAGGACTTTAATTTTAGACTCTTTTGAAATATAAAGAGCCATATCAGGGTCCAACTGTTCAATTTCTCCAACAAAATCCTGGGCTTTTGCAGCCAATACACTCAAAAAAACGAATATGAAAACGAATTTATTAAACATGCTTTTTTTTACAAAGTACAAAAATCAAAAGGCAGGATGAAAAATTAATTTATTTCTGCTTTTTAAGAAGATTTACAAGGTCTTTTGCAAAGGTAACCATGATTTTAATTTCTTGAAGCCCAGAAAGCCGATCATTCCCCTTTATTAATAATTGCTTACCGTTAGACTCTATGTGGAAAATAGGATGGCTTTCAAAAAAGTAGATCAGATCGGAATTAAACAGTGCCTTTATTTCAACATGGTCATTTCCACTTAAATGAAAACGTTTTGAAAAGTCAGGGTGTTTTTTAAAATTAATATCATTAAAGCCCGCCCATTGGTAAAGAGCAGTCTTAAAGTCTTCTTTATCAAGAACAAACACAGGAAGCGCAACAGGGCTTTTAAACAGTAAAAAAGTTCCTTTTAAATCCTCTTTAGTAATAAATGCACCTTCAGAATAAGACAGGTCAAAAACACGAAATTTTTGTTTTTCGTGGACCAGCGTGTTTACGCTATAATTCACAACCTTAGATTCAAAAAACAGAAAACCTTTAATTCCCTTAGGGTTGCTGTTTATTTTTGGCAGGTATTCCCAGGATAATTGTTTTGCAAGATCCGAAAGGTTTTTTTGTCGGTTTGTCAAAGAATTTTTCAACCCCATGAGCATATTTATCGGGAGGCTTTTTCGAACAGCAAAAGGATGCTGGGTTTGGGCGGCGTGAATGTCCAATCCAATGGTTTCAAAAAGCCCATTTTTTCGATCAAATGAGCGCTGATAGTCATACAAACCTTCCATTACAGTGTGGTCAACAAAATCACAGAGTGAAAAATCAACGATAGCATGTTCGCTTTCAGGAATTTGATCTAATTTCAATTTAAGCCTATAAAAGTTCAAAAAGCTACAAAAGTTTTTGACACTCACATAATAGTTTCCGGTACGTTCTTCACGATACATTAAAACATTTGGTTTAAAAACATTTAATGAAAAAAGATATAGGCTTTTGCGCAAGAAAAGGTGAGTGATAAAAGTAGAAAGTATACCGGCAACAATTCCTGTAACGAGACTTGTAAAAAGAGTTGTAACCAGCGTAATAATAAAAATGAGTGCTTGTTCAGGACCAATCTTATAGATACGAACTAAATTTTCAGGAGAGGCAAGTTTATAGCCAGTAAAAACTAAAATGGCTGCTAAAGCCGTTAATGGAATACGCTGGATTTGATCACCCAACAGGACCACAAAAAGCACCAAAAAGATTGCATGAAAAAAGTTAGCAGAGCGATTTGTGCCACCATTATTTGCATTTACAGAGCTCCTAGCAATTACAGTTACAACGTTGAGCCCTCCTAAAAAACCGCTCACAATACTTGCTAAGCCTAGAGCGCGGAGGTCTTTGTTAACGTTTGACCGCCTTTTTTTGAGGTCCAACTTGTCAACGGCCTTAATGCTTAATAAAGATTCAATTACAGCAATCAGTGTAATTGAAACGACCACACCAAGAAAATCAAGATCTAATAATTTTTCAAAGTTGGGCCGCGGAAGACTGGAAATTATTTTCGTAGGAATTTTAATTAATAATTCTGGCGGTATTGGCACAACCTCTTTTAGCACAAGCTGATAATAATAGCCAATACCAATAGAACCAACCACAACCCACATAGGCGCAGGAATTAAATGAAAATAAGGGTTTCTAATCTTACTGTAAAAAAACAAAAAGAAAAGACTAACAATCCCAATTATTCCAGCAAAGGGACGGAAACCTAAAAATAGAAGCAGTGAATCTGGGATCTGCATTAGTTGCCCAATGGTGTCTCCGGAAACAGAAGTAAGTCCTAGCATTACGTGGAATTGTTTTGCTAAAATACCCACACCGATTGCCGCTAGCATACCTTGTAATGCTGAGGCTGGGAAAAACTCACTCATTGCTCCCAAACGAAGCGACCCAAAAAGAAATAATAAACCCCCAGACAGAATTATGGCGGCTAGTGTAAAAAGATATCCCTGGTAAAGGTCGCCTCCACCTAAAGAGGTTATGGCGGCCAATAA
>Ga0307986_10000920_pt1 | contig 21704 bp, 25 predicted proteins | sample EllFjometageno82_FD_203170 | JGI IMG/M metagenome (GOLD analysis project Ga0307986, IMG submission 203170) | Marine microbial communities from Ellis Fjord, Antarctic Ocean - #82 | ecosystem: Environmental > Aquatic > Marine > Unclassified | place: Southern Ocean | collected 2014-10-09
TTAAAAAAAAAAAGAACAACAAATTAAATTTAATATTGAAATAGATATCAATCCTTTATTGAAAGCAGCTGAAAATGATTTAGAAAGTGTTGTCAATTACGAAAATATTATTAATAAAATAAAATCAATAACCCACAAAAGACATTATAACTTGCTTGAAACCTTAGCTGAAGATATTTTTGATAACTTGTTTCTAGCTAAAAATATAATAAAGATCAAATTGAGAATTGAAAAGCCAGAAATTATTAAAAATACCTCTTCTGTGGGTATTGAAATTACTAAAAAAAAAAATGATTAATAACCTCGAGTCTGGAAAAGATATTATTAAAGAAAAAGTTAAATTAATTCCTAATAACCCAGGTGTATATAGAATGCTTGGGGCTAAAAAAGAAATACTTTACATAGGTAAGGCTAAAAATATTCCTAATAGACTTAAGAGTTATACTTCTGATAAAAATTTACCGATCAGAACTGAAAGGATGCTTTCTCTAACAAAATATTTAGAAATAACAACAACAACAAACGAGAGTGAAGCTTTGCTTCTTGAAGCAAACTTAATCAAAAAACATAAACCACGTTTTAATATTCTACTTAGAGACGATAAGTCGTTCCCATACATTTTTATAAATCACAAAGACAAATGGCCACAAATTACAAAACTAAGAGGAAAGAAATCAAAAGAGGGTCACTATTTTGGACCCTTTGCGTCTGCTGGTTCAGCTAACTGGACTATAAAAATTTTACAAAAAGTTTTTATGCTTAGAGTCTGTGATGATAGTGTTTTTAAAAATAGAGAAAGGCCATGCATTCTTTATCAGATAAAAAGATGTTCTGCACCTTGCGTTGGTCACATAAATGATAAAGATTACAAAAAAAGTGTGAAAGACTCGATTGATTTCATATCCGGAAAATCAAGAAAGATTCAAGAAACATTTTCTAAAGAAATGGAAGAAGCTAGTAAGGAACTTGATTATGAAAAAGCTGCAACTGCACGAGATAAAATTAAAGCTCTTTCTCAGATTCAGTCTTCTCAAAAAATTAATCAAACAAATTTAAATGAAGCTGATGTAGTAAGTATCTTTAAAGACTCAGGAAAAACTTGCGTCCAAGTTTTTTTTTTTAGGTCCAAACAAAATTGGGGTAATCAAGCTTTTTTTCCAAAACATGACCCTGACGAAAAGTTAGAAAATATTTTATCTTCTTTTTTATCTCAATTTTATGAAAATAAATCTATTCCGTCTTTAATAGTAACCAATAATAGTATCTCTGAAAATAATCTTTTAGAAAAAGCATTTCAAAAAAAAGAAGGAAAAGAAATAATTTTACGAGAAGCGAAATCTAAAGAGGAAAAAAGCTTATCTGCCCTAGCTGAAAAAAATGCTAAACTAGCTTTAACACAAAAAATTTATGAGACTCAGAGTAATGATAACTTAATTGAAGATCTAATTAAAAAATTTTCACTTAATACCAGTATTAGCCTCCTGGAAGTTTATGATAATAGTCATATTCAAGGAACAGATTGTGTTGGAGCTTTAATATGCTTTGGTAATGAAGGTTTTGTAAAAAAACGATATCGAAAATTTAATATAAAAAATGAATCTGTAAAAGGTGATGACTATGGCATGTTAAAAGAAGTTTTGTTTAGAAGATTTTCTAAGGTTGTGAAGGAAAAATCTGGTTCTTTGTCTTTACCAGATTTAATAATGGTCGATGGCGGTAAAGGCCAGTACTCAGTTAGTCGAGAGGTATTAAATGAACTAGGCCTTCATAATTTACCAATAATAGCTATTGCTAAAGGGAAAAATAGAAACGCTGGTGAGGAAAAAATGTATTATCAACATAGAGAGTTTGAACTTGCAAAAAATGATCCTTTATTGTTTTTTATTCAAAGATTAAGAGATGAAGCACATAGATTTGCTATTAGTTCCCATAGAGCAAAAAGAAAAAATAATTTTAGTAAGTCTCTCTTAGATCAAATTAATGGTATAGGTAAACAAAGAAAAAGGTCTTTATTAAATCATTTCGGTTCGGCTAGATCAGTAGAATCTGCGAGTCTTGATGACCTAAAGTCTGTTGAAGGTATAGAAGACAATATTGCAAAAAAAATATACAATTATTTTCACGAATAAAATCTTATGCATTTAAAAATACCAAATATCTTAACAATAGGTCGAATTATTGTTGTTCCAATATTTGTAATTACTTTTTTTTTACCTGGCATGTATGGAGATTTAATTCCTTTTTTCTTGTTTGTAGGTGCAAGTTTTACTGACTTTCTGGATGGACTACTTGCTAGAATTTTGAAAGCAGAATCAAAACTAGGAGAATTGTTAGACCCTATAGCAGATAAAATATTAGTTTGTGCGGCTTTAGTCTTACTTGTTATGAATGAAACTATAAAAAACTATGAAGTGGTCGCAGCAATTATAATTTTAACTCGAGAAATACTTATTTCTAGCTTAAGAGAATTTTTAGCAACAATTAAAGTTTCTATGCCAGTTACTAATCTTGCTAAATTTAAAACATTTTTACAGATGTTTTCAATAGCACTTTTGTTGACAGGAGAAGTTGGTAATAAATTAATTAATTTCGAAGATTACAATGCTCAAACTATAGGACTAATACTTTTGTGGGTAACTGCTTTTTTAACCCTATATACTGGGTATGGTTATTTAGTAAAAGGCATTGACCATGCTATTAGTGAAGACAACAAAAACTAAGCTGCGTTTTTTTTTCTTCTAACTAGCCCTTGATAGCTTTTAGAAAGACCTACAATTACATCACATACTTTAAAGTTATATTTATCTATGCTAGCGACAGGTGTGACTTCAGCAGCTGAACCGGTTAGAAAACATCCTACAAAATTTGATATTTCCTCAGGTTTAATTTTTCTTTCTACTACTTTGATATTTTTTGATTTTGCAATTTCAATTACACACCTTCTTGTAATTCCATCTAAAAATGAATCTGGTATTGGAGTGTGTAACTCACCAGCAACATTTTTAAAAAAAATATTAGCGCCCGTTGCTTCTGCAACATTACCTTGATAGTCCAGCATTAAAGAATCCACAAAACCTTTGGCTTCTGCCTCATGTTTTGAAAGTGTATTGATCATATAAAGACCTGATGCTTTTGTGTCCCAAGGAATAGAATCTGGAGATGGTTTTTTCCAAGAAGATATGTTTAATTTTATTCCATCAGTTTTAAGTTTTGGATCGAAGTACGATCCCCATTCCCAAGTGGCTATGGCTACATTGGTTTTATTTTTTTGAGCTGAAATTGCCATCATTTCACTACCTCTCCAAATTATTGGTCTTATATACCCATTCTTTGTTTTTTGAATATCTACTATCTCTCTTGTGGCTTTGCTTATTTCATCAACGCTGTATGGAACATTCATACCCATTCTTTTAGCAGAATAAAATAATCTATTCGTATGTTCCTTTAGCTTAAAAACCTCTCCATCATAAACTCTCACACCTTCAAAAACACAACTCGCATAATGAAGTCCATGACTTAAAACGTGAACCTGAGCTTCTGACCAGTCAACATTCTTGCCATTAAACCATATTTTTCCTGATCTTTTGTCGTAAGGGATAGTTTCCATAAAATTAGAATATAACGATTTTTTTCTTACAAAAAAGTATATTTCTTATTACAATAAGTCAATATAACTTACCAATTATGAAAGAGCTACTTTATTTAAAAGATGAACAGATTAAGGATTTCATTCATCTACTTTTTTATGCTTATAGAGAAACTTTCTCTGATCCAAAAGAAATACTCATAAAAAATTCATTTGGTCCAGCGCACTTAAGGGCTTTGAATCTAATAGAAAGAAATCCTGGCACATGCCTAAGTGATCTTATGTTTTACCTCAAGATAACTAAGCAAAGCTTAAATAGAGTTTTGAGAGATCTATTAAAATCAAAAATGATAAAGCAAGTTAAAGACGATGTAGATACAAGAAAAAAAAATCTTTTTTTAGATAGAGAGGGAAAAGTTTTTTTTGATAAAATTTACGAAACGCAAAAAAAAAGAATTTTTAACGCTTTAAGAAATTCCGAACCTGAATCAGTAATAAAATTTAAAGAAGTGCTAAATAAGATTATAAATGGAAAAAATTAAATATCATATTTTAGTAGTAGATGATGATGATAGAATTAGAGAGTTGGTAAAAGAATATCTCAATGAAAGTGGTTTTATTGCCTCAACCGCAAATAATGCCGAAGAGGCAAAAACTAAACTTCGATATTTTAAGTTTGATTTAATGGTTCTAGATGTAATGATGCCTGGACAAAATGGTTTTGAGTTAACTAAAGAAATAAGGGTAAATTTAAATATACCAATTATACTTCTGACAGCAAAAGGAGAAGTTGAAAATAGGATTGAGGGATTAGAGATTGGAGCTGATGATTATTTAAGCAAACCCTTTGAGCCTAAAGAACTGGTATTAAGAATAAAAAATATTATTAAAAAAAGTAATAAAGTTGATCTCGGTAAAATTAATAAAATCGGTGATGCTAAAGTTGATTTAAATAAGATGTCAATACAGTTAAAGAATAGAATAAATAAAATAAATAATGCAGAAAAAAAAGTGTTACTTGAGATGTTGGCTAATCCGGGTAGAACATATTCCAGATTACAAATCGGAGAAATATCAAATATTATTCAAGAAAGGTCCATCGATGTAATGATAACTAGACTAAGACAAAAAATAGAAGCTAATCCTAAAAATCCAAAATATTTACAAACAATAAGAGGTTCTGGCTATGTCCTTTGGATTGAATAGTACTCTAAAAAAAATTTTACCTACAGGGCTGTTTTATAGATCTTTAATCATTGTGGCAGCACCTACTATCATTCTACAAATTATAATAACTATAGTTTTTTTTGACAGTATTTGGATTAAATCGAATAAGGGATTGACAAAATCTTTGGTGGGAGAATTAAAAATTTTATCAGATGTTTATACGGGTAGAGATCAGAATCAAATTGATTATCTTACGGAACAATTCAAGCATAATTTTGATTTTATTATTAATGTAAAAGATGAAAAATTACCTACAACAAGTAGGGAGAGAAAATATAGTCCAATGGACCGATCTTTAAGACGAGAATTAAAGAGTATATTTGGCAGTACAAACTATTGGTTTGACACAATTGCTTATGAGGATGTTGTTGAAATTAAAGTAAAATCTAATGATAAAATTATTCAAATTTTGTTCCCGAAAGAAAAAATAGCACCTTCATCCGTGAGGTTATTTATTTTGTGGATTACACTCCCTTCATTTCTATTAATTTCTATTGCCATAATTTTTCTAAGAAATCAAACGAGGCCGATTGTAAACCTATCTAAAGCCGCAGAGAGATTTGGAAAAGGTGATTTTTTGAGTGGGATTAGACCCTCTGGAGCATCAGAAATTAGAAAAGCTGCTTATGAGTTTGACCGCATGGCAAAAAGGATTGACAGGCATCTAAAACAGAGGTCAGAAATGCTATCAGGAATAAGTCACGATCTTAGAACACCGTTAACAAGACTAAAACTACAGTTGGCTATGTTAGATCAAAAAAATATTTCTATTAAAATGTCCAAAGATATAAATGAAATGGAAAGCATGCTTAATTCTTACCTTCACTTTGCAAAATCACAAGTGCCAGAGGAAAGTACTGCTACCAATATTAGTAAGCTTCTTAAGGCCATCATGGAAGAAAAAAATAGTAAAAATTTACATATTAATTTTTCAGATGAAGTAATTTTTATAGCAAGAGAAAAAGCACTGAAACGTTGTCTCAATAATATTATTGAAAACGGCTTATACTATGCAAAAAATGTTCATGTCAGCGTTACCAAGTCACTTAATAGAGTGAATATTCTCGTAGATGATGATGGTCCTGGAATCCCAATTGATCAATACAAATATGTGTTTAAGCCTTTTTATCGACTCGATGATAGTAGAAATTTAAATCATTCAGGAGTAGGTCTTGGCTTGTCTATTGCTGAAGATATTGTCAGATCACATGGTGGAAATATTGAACTGAACAAAAGTGATTATAAAGGGTTACAAGTTAGGGTTTCTTTACCCCTGTAGTTTTTTTATTTTTTTTTAAAAAATTTATCTGCTTTTGTTGTTTTTCAATTATTTTTTTTAGAACATTGAATTCATCTCTTGAAACCAACTTAAGTTTTTCAATTAAACTGTCTCGTTTAAATTTCAAACTATTAGTTAGTTCTTTTTTTGCGTCTTGCGATGTCAAAATTCCTGTTTCTATGAAATTAGATAGAAGTTTTAAAACTTTTTCAGAATTATTCATTGTTAATCTTAATTGATAAGAAAATTAATATCAATTATGATATAAGTGCTTTTATGTATATCCACAATTTAAACCCTGTTTTAGTCAATTTCGGTTTTTTTGAGATTAGATGGTATTCCCTTGCTTATATTTTTGGAATTTTAATTGGTTGGTGGGTTGCAAAAAAAATAATTACTTTTAAAATTAAAAACAAAGTTGTTTTTTTTGACATTAAACATCTAGATGATTTAATCAGTTATATAATTATCTCTATAATACTGGGTGGAAGAATTGGATATATAATTTTTTACAACGCTTCTTACTACTTTAATAATCCTATTGATATTTTTAAAATTTGGGAAGGTGGCATGTCTTTTCATGGGGCTTTAATGGGAGTAATAATAGGTACATATCTTTTTTCTAAAAAAATAAAAGTTAATACATTTTTTTTTCTAGATGTAATAGCATGTGTTTCTCCAATTGGTATTTTTTTTGGAAGAATAGCAAATTTTATCAATAGTGAGCTTTATGGAAAACCGAGTAGTTTTTTCTTATCTATAGTATTTCCAAAAATAGATATGTTAGGGAGACATCCTTCTCAGCTCTATGAAGCTTTCTTGGAAGGACTTGTGCTTTTTTTTATTTTAATTATTGTAATATCAAAAAGAAATATTAGAATTAGCGTGTGCTCAAGTTTATTTATGGTTCTATATGGTGTTTTTAGAATTTTAGCTGAACAAGTTAGAGAACCTGACGTACAAATTGGCTACTTGTTTAATTTGTTTAGCATGGGATCTGCTTTGAGCTTTATCATGATCCTGGCTGGTTTGTTTATTTTTTATCAAAATAAAAACTATGAAATCTTTAAATAATTTTTTCCCAAAATCAAAAAAAATTCCAATAGATAGGTTTTTTGAGAATGTTTTGTACGATAAAAAATTTGGATATTATTCTAAAAAAAATCCATTTGGTATAAAGGGAGACTATATAACTTCCCCCTTAATATCTCGATTATTCAGTGAAATGATAGCTATATGGTTGATTAATGTGTGGCACGAAATCGACAGGCCAAAAAAATTTAATATTGTTGAGTTGGGGCCAGGCAATGGTGAGCTTGCAAAAGTTTTAATAGAATCTTTTAAAAATTTTAAAGAATTTAATAAATCAACATCAATTTTTTTATATGAAAAAAGCCAAATACTAAAAAAGATTCAAAAAAATAAAATTAAGGATAAAAAAGTTAGATGGATATCAAGTTTTAAAGAAATAAAAAAAGGTCCAACTATATTTGTTGGAAATGAGTTTTTTGATGCTATTCCAATTAAACAATTTAAAAATAAAAATGGATCCGTCTATGAAAAGTATGTTGAATTAAGTGAAAATAACTCTTTAAAAGTGAGTTTAAAAAAAATTAATAATAATAAAATATTTAAAAAATATAAAACTTTAGAGAAATTAAGTTTTATTGAATTTCCTGAAGCTGGATTCAAGGAACTTGATAAAATTACTAGAAAAATTAAAAAATTGGGAGGAGGTCTTCTTTTAATCGATTATGGTTATACTAATCAACAAAATAAAGATACTTTACAATCAGTAATGAAGCAAAAAAAAAATAATCTTTTTAACAATCTTGGTGATGCTGACATAACTTCTTTAGTAAATTTTAAATTACTAAAAGAATATTTTATTAAAAATAAATTAACGGTGAATAAAATTGTTTCTCAAAAAAAATTTTTGGAGAAAATAGGTATTCTAGAAAGGGCTGAAATAATATCAAAAAAAATGAGTTTTAAAGAAAAGTCTAACATTTTTTTTAGAGTTAGTAGATTGATTCATCAAAATGCTATGGGTAGTTTATTTAAGGTAATTTTTAGCTATAGATTAATAAAAAAAATTTCACTAGGATTTGATTAATGTTTTATTCAAAAAAACTAAACACATTTAACAATATTACCCACTGTTTCTTTTCAAAAAATGGAGGGGTATCTGACGAGATTTATAGTAGTTTAAATTGTGGATTAGGCTCGGATGATAAAAAAGTAAATGTTTTAAAAAATTTAGATATAGTTTCAAAAAAAATAGGATTTAATAGTGAAAATTTGCATACGATGAATCAAACACATAGCAACAAAGTGTTTGTAATAAACGATTCTAACAAACATATTCAAAGAATTAATGCGGACGCCTTAGTAACAAATCAAAAAAATATTGCTATTTCAGTTCTTACAGCTGATTGCGTGCCTATACTAGTTTACGATGAGGTTAATAGAATTATAGGGGCTATTCACGCAGGTTGGAGAGGTGCTTTTGATGGAATTATTGAAAATACAATTAATGAAATTATTAAAATAAATAGAAGTGGAAAAATTAATGTTGTGATTGGACCGTGCATAGGTGTAAAAAATTATGAGGTTGGTCAAGAATTTTACGACAAGTTTGTTGAAAAATCTAAAAACAACAAGAAATTTTTTATATCAACCAGAAAGAGTAAGTTTTTGTTTAATTTAAGAAAATATGTAAATTCAAAGTTTGAGAAACTTAGGATAAACTGCTTAGAAAATATTGATTTAGATACCTTTTCAGAAAATGAAAATTTTTTCAGTTTTCGAAGATCAACGCATAAAGGTGAAAAAGATTATGGCAGATGTATTTCTGTAATAGGCTTAATTAATGATTAATTTGTTTGAAAACATAAATGTTTAACTGTATAAATATACCATCTTCATGAAAATTTTATCTGGAACTAGTAATCCTAGATTAAGCAAACAGATTTCCAAGCAGCTAAAGCTGAAGCTAATCAATACAAATATTAAAAGGTTTGCTGATGGAGAAATCTACATAGAAATAAATGAAAATATAAGAGGAAATAGTGTTTTCGTAATACAGTCAACTTCCACGCCAGCTAACGATAATCTTATGGAATTGCTGTTATGTATCGATGCCTTAAGAAGATCTTCCGCAAAAAACATCACAGCTGTAATTCCTTACTTTGGCTACGCTAGACAAGATAGAAAGGTTGCGCCAAGAACTTCTATATCAGCTAAGGTTGTTTCAAATTTAATTACTAATGCTGGTGCAAACAGAATAGTGACGGTTGATTTGCACGCTGGTCAGATACAAGGCTTTTTTGACATCCCGGTAGATAATTTATTTACAACACCTTTATTCGCAAGATATATTAAAAAAAAGTTTAAATCTAAAAAGCTTATCTGTGTTTCTCCAGATGTTGGAGGCGTGCAAAGAACTAGAGGACTAGCAACTAAAATAAAAGCTGATTTGGCAATTATAGATAAAAGAAGACCTGAACCAGGCAAATCAAAAGTTATGAATATTATTGGAGATGTTAGAGGAAAAAATTGTATTATAATTGACGATATTATTGATAGTGGTGGGACAATTATTAATGCTGTAGATGCCCTTAAAAAAGCAGGTGCGATTGATGTTTACGTTTTTATTACACATGCAGTTTTAAGTGGTGAAGCTGCTGAAAAAATAAAAAAATCTAAAATAAAAAAATTAATTATTACAGATTCAATCGATAATTCTTTAAAGATTAAAAATAATAGTAAAATTGAGATAATTTCTATAGCACCTCTTATGGCTGAAGCAATAAATAGAATATCAAACTCGACTTCTGTGTCTGATTTGTTCAATTAATACTTGTTTTATTGACCAACTTGAGTTAAATAGCTCATCCAAAAAAAAAACATGAATAATTTAAAAGCAACTAAAAGAGTAACCGTTACATCTGGTCAGTTGAACAAACTGAGAGAGAGTGGGTTTATTCCTGGCATATTGTATGGAGGTAAAGACCCTAACGCTAATATTTCTGTTGAAAAAAAACTTATTAAAAATATTTTAAATTCAGAGTCTTTTTTGTCCTCAGTTCTTGATCTTGATTTAGATGGAAATAAATTAAAAGTAATTCCAAGAGATGTGGCTTATAATGTAATTTCTGATGAACCTATCCACATTGATTTCATGAGGGTTGTTCCGGGTACAAAAATTATTCTTGAAATTCCTGTAAAATTTATTAATAACCAAGATTGTCCAGGTTTAAAAGTGGGTGGTGTTTTGAACATAGTAAGAAGAAAAATTGAACTTAAATGTCCTGCAGAAAATATTCCAGAAGAAATTATCATTGATTTAAAAGGTTTAGAAATTGGCACGAGCATAAAAATATCTTTTATTGAACTTCCTGAAAATGTAACGCCTACGATTACAGGTAGAGACTTTGTTATTGCAACAGTAGCTGCGCCTACAATTATGAAAGAACCAGAAAAACCTGCTGAAGGTGCAACGGCAGAAGGTGCAGAAGGTGCAGAAGGTGCAGAAGCATCAGCTGGAGCTGAAGGAGCTAAGCCTGCTGAAGGAAAAGAAGGTGATACACCTAAAAAAGATGATAAAGCCCAAGCTACAGAAAAAAAACAGCCTGAAAAGAAATAATTAAATATGTTACTACTCGTTGGTTTAGGGAATCCAGGACCTAAAGATATTAATAATCGTCATAATATTGGTTTTAGAATTATTGATGCACTAAATTTATATTTTAAACTATCAAAGCAAAAACCTAAGTTTAAAGGACTGCTTACTACCGGTATTATTAATGAACATAAGGTATATGCAATAAAACCTCTAACGTTTATGAATAACTCAGGAACAGCAATTAAAGAATTGATAGATTATTTTAAAATTGATGCAAAAGATGTGATTGTTTTCCATGATGATTTAGATATTGATTTTGGAAAAATAAAAGCAAAATTTGGTGGTAGTAGTGCTGGTCATCATGGTATTGAATCGATTGATAAGTTTATTGGTAAAGATTATTCTCGCGTTAGAATAGGAATAGGACATCCAAAAAATAAAAAGAAAGTAAACAATCATGTTCTTGAAGACTTCAAGGAGGATGAGGAAGATCAGATTAAAGAAATTGCTGACAACATAGTTAAACTAATTCCAACATTACTAGAAAAAAAAATTGATCTATTCTCAAGTAAAGTTAACTCTAATCTGTTGACCTTAATCTAAATGGGCTTCAGGTGCGGGATAGTAGGCTTACCTAACGTGGGTAAATCTACTTTATTCAATGCTTTAACTGCTTCAAAAAATGCTGAAGCTGCAAATTTTCCTTTTTGTACAATAGATCCGAACATTGGAATAGTTGATGTTCCCGATGCGAGACTGGATCGTCTAGCTAAACTATCAAATTCTAAAAAAAAAATTTTTACCAATATAACTTTTGTTGATATTGCCGGTTTAGTCAAAGGAGCCTCTAAAGGTGAAGGTTTGGGAAATAAATTTCTTTCTCACATTAGAGAGGTAGACGCCATTATACATCTGGTTAGGTGCTTTGATTCCGCAGAAATTACTCACGTCAATTCTAAAATTAATCCCTTAGATGATCTAGAAACTATAAAAACAGAAATTCTCTTATCGGATATTGATATAATTCAAAAAAAATTAGAAAAAGGAAAAAAAAAATTATTAAACCTAAAAGAAATACAGACTTTAGAAAAAAAATTAGAATTACTGAATAAGGGGGAGGAAAACTCTAGTTTATTTGAGAAAGAGGAAATAAAAATTTTAAATCAGTTAGGGCTACTCAGTCTTAAACCCAAAATTATAGTTTGTAATGTAGATGAAGAAAGTCTTGCAAAAGGAAATAAGTATACTGAAGCTGTTAAAAATAAATTTCTAAATGAAAATATAGTTATTATTTGTGCCGATATAGAGGATCAAATTATGGGTTTGGATAACGAAGAAAGAGAAATTTTTATGAAAGAAATTGGCTTAGGGAAAACTGGCTTAATCAAGTTAATCAGAGCAGGTTATGATTTATTAAATTTAGACACTTATTTTACCTCAGGACCTGAGGAAAGCAGAGCTTGGACTATTAAAAAAAATACTCTAGCTCCACAAGCGGCAGCTGTAATACATACCGATTTTGAAAAAAAATTTATAAGAGCTGAGGCTGTATCTTGTGATGATTTCATTAAATATGGTAGCTCAGAAAAATGTAAAGAAAACGGTAAATTAAGAATTGAGGGAAAAGATTATATTGTTAAAGATGGTGATGTGTTATTTTTCCGCGTCAACCCTTGACCATATCTTTTTCATACTAAAGTAAACAAGTGTTGCTAATAGAATTAGATAAATAATAACTTTAGTTCCTGTTCTGTGTCTTGCCTCTAGATGAGGTTCGGCAGCCCAGGTAAGAAAAGCCGTGACATCTTTTGCCATTTGAGCCTGTGTAACATTAGTTCCATCTGTGTATTCTATTAGATCATCTGAAAGCGGGCTTGGCATTTTAATTTTATTACCATCCATATATTTGTTGTAGTAGACACCGTCTTCTAATTCAAAATCAGCAGGTTTTTCTTCGTAACCCATTAATACAGAATAAATATAGTTAGCTCCTCCTGGTCTCGCTTTAACTAATACAGACATGTCAGGTGGGTAAGCACCTCCGTTAGATGCAATTGCTGCGTTTACGTTTGGATATGGGCTTACAAAGTGATCTGAAGGTCTTGCGGGTCTTGTAAACATATCTCCATCACTATTTGGTCCATCTTCAACCTCGTAGCTCGCTGCGATAGCCTTAACTTCTTCTATGGAAAATTCTGGTCCACCCTTTTGACTTAAATTTCGATAGCTTAGATATTGCATCGAATGGCATGAAGCACAAACTTCTTTATAAACTTGATAGCCTCTTTGTAGTGAGTCTCTTTCAAATTTGCCAGCGATCCCGGCAAAACTCCAATCAATTTTTAACAAATCTTTACTTGCGGAATATGCTTTTCCGCAGAAGAAAATTGTTATCAAAATAGTTACTAATAATTTTATAAAATTATTTTTTTTCATTGCTTATTCTATCTGATCTAGTTGCTGCAGGACTAAAGCCGCCAGTTAGAACGGGTTCTGAAATGCTTGCTGGTAATGGATCTGTTTTTTCAAAAAATCCTAAAGCAGGCAAAACAACAATAAAGTGTAGAAAATAATAAGTAGTCGCTACTCTTGCTAAAAATAAGTAGATGCCTTCTGCCGGCATAGCACCTAGGTAACCAAGGGCAAGGACATCAATTACAAAGATCCAAAAAAACTGCCTATACATAGGTCTAAATACTGCTGACCTAACCTTATTGGTATCAAGCCATGGTAAAATTAACAGAACAAATAAAGCACCAAACATAAGTATAACTCCTCCTAGTTTGTCTGGAACGGATCTTAAAATAGCGTAGAACGGAAGTAAGTACCATTCAGGAACAATGTGGGCTGGTGTAACAAGCGGGTTAGCTGGAATATAATTGTCTGCATGACCTAAAACATTTGGTGAGAAAAATACAAAACCAGCAAAAACAATCATGAACATTAGTAATGCAAAGATATCTTTAACTGTAATATAGGGGTGAAAAGGTACCGTGTCCTTTGAGGGTTTTTTAATATCTATTCCAACAGGGTTGTTGTTTCCAGGTATGTGTAAAGCCCATATATGTAAAACTACTAAACCTAATATTAAAAAAGGAATCAAATAATGAAGACTAAAAAAACGAGTAAGAGTTGGGTTGTCTACAGAGTAACCTCCCCATAACCATGTAACGATATTTTCTCCAATTAAAGGAATGGCACTGAATAAGTTAGTAATAACTGTTGCGCCCCAGAAACTCATCTGGCCCCAAGGCAAGACGTAGCCCATAAAAGCTGCGGCCATCATCAAAATATAAATTAACATTCCGATAATCCAAATTAATTCTCTTGGAGATTTAAATGAACCAAAAAATAAAGATCTGAAAATATGTATATAAACAGCAAGAAAAAACATTGATGCACCATTGCTGTGTATGTATCTTATAAGCCAGCCATAGTTCACATCTCGCATTATTTTTTCAACACTTTCAAATGCAAGATCAGCGTGAGCAACGTAATGCATGGCTAAAACTATTCCTGTAACTATTTGTGTTATTAAACAAAAAGTTAATATTCCCCCGAATGTCCACCAATAATTTAAATTTTTAGGAGTTGGATAATCTGATAGATGGGCACCTAAAGATAAAAGAGGTAATCTGTCATTAAACCACTTTCCAGCTTTAGAACTAGGTACGTATTCATGTTCGCTCATTTTATTATCCAATCTTAATTGTGTTGTTATCTACAAATTCATACTTTGGTATTTCCATATTCTTTGGTGCCGGTCCTTTTCTAACTCTTCCTGAAACATCGTAGTGAGAACCGTGACAAGGACAAAACCAGCCATTAAATTCTCCCTTATCTTTTAATGGCACACACCCTAAGTGTGTACAAACTCCCACCATAACCAACCATTCATTTTTTCCATCCTTAACTCTATCTTTGTCATTCTGGGGGTCTGGTAAATCTTTTAAATTAACTGATTCTGCTTCTTGAATTTCTTCTGGAGTTCTTCTTTTAACAAAAATTGGTTTTCCTCTCCATAAAACTGTAATTGATTTTCCTGGTTCTACCTGACTTATATCAACCTCCGTGGTAGCTAATGCTTTAACTGATTCGTCAGGATTCATTTGATGAATAAATGGCCATATAGTTGCGCCTACGCCTACAGCACCAACTGTGTAGCTTGCGGTAAATATAAAATCTCTTCTATTTTTTTTATCTTCTTGTTTGCTCATAATTAACTATTTATTATTAATGATTGATTAAATAAAACTAATTCTAGTGCTTTTCTAGGGTCAGAATGACACATAAATTAACTACTAATGATAAGTATAATACTTTATAAACCAGATATACCTCAAAATACAGCTGCTATTGTTAGATTGTCAGCCTGTTTAAACTTAAAGATTCATATTATTGAACCATGTGGATTTAATTTAGACGACTCAAGGTTTAAAAGAGTAGTTATGGACTACATTAAACTTAGTCAAATAGTTAGATATCCAGACTTTGGAAGTTTTATAAAAAAAAATTTAAAATCTAGAATAATTTTAATGACAACTAAATCTAAAAAAATCTACTATAAATTTAGATTTAGAAAAAATGACTTTCTACTTTTTGGCAGAGAAAGTGCTGGGGTGCCAGATGAAATACATAAAATAATCAAAGACAAGCTAAAAGTACCCTTGAGTGGTAAAGCAAGATCGCTTAATGTAGCAATGACCGTTGCGATAGTTGTTTCTGAAGCTCTTAAACAAAATAATTTTTTAAAATGAAAAACTTAATAGAAATAAAAAAAGGAATCACTAGTGCCTGGTTTAAATCTTTGCAGAATAAAATCATAAATCAGTTTCAATTATTAGAAAATGAATCTAGCAAAGAAAAAAAAAAAGAGGCAAAAAAATTTGTTAAAAAAAAATGGAAAAAAAATAATATAAAAGAAGGTGGTGGAATCTCCTGTCTTTTAAGTGGTGGTGAGTTATTTGATAAAGTAGGAATAAATCAATCGACTGTCTCTGGTCAATTTGAAAAACATTTTAGATCTAAAATTCTAGGAGCAAAAAAAAATGGTAAATATTGGGCCTCTGGAATATCTATAGTTGCACACATGAAGAATCCCAAGATACCAGCTTTTCATTTTAACACTAGGTTTATTGTAACTTCAAAGGAATGGTTTGGAGGGGGCATGGATGCAACACCAAGTTTAAAAGACAAACAAGAAGAAAAAATTATTCATAAAAAACTTGAAAAGATATGTTTATCAAATCATAAAAATTATAATAAGTATAAAGTTTGGTGTGATAATTATTTTTATTTACCGCACAGAAAAGAGCCACGTGGTATAGGGGGAATATTTTTCGATTACGAAACTAAAAATTGGGAAAAAAATTTTAAATTTGTACAAGAACTTGGTCTCGGGTTTATAGATATAACAAAAAAAATAATTATGAATAAAAAAAAATTAAAATGGAATAAGAAAGATAAAGAACAACAGTTATATAAAAGAGGAAGATATGTTGAGTTTAATCTTTTGTATGATAGAGGTACAAAGTTTGGATTAAATTCAGGTGGTAACACTGAATCAATTTTAATGTCTTTACCCCCTCAAGCTAAATGGAAATAAAATGAATAAAGAACCAATAACTGTGGAGGGTTTGGATAAACTTAAATTAGAACTTGATCTGCTTAAAAATAAAAAAAGACCGCAGATTGTTGCCGCTATTGCAGAGGCAAGGTCTCATGGTGACTTAAAAGAAAATGCTGAATACCACGCAGCAAAAGAACAGCAAGCTCAGGTGGAGAGTAGAGTTATTGAAATAAATGATATTATTGCGAGGGCAAATATTATTGATATTAAAAAATTTGAAAATAATGGCAACGTTATTTTTGGAGCAACAATAACTGTCAAAGATTTAGGAATTGATAAAAAGAAAACTTATAAAATTGTAGGAAAAGATGAGGCCGACATCTCGAAAAATTTAATCTACTTTAGATCACCTATTGGAAAAGCTCTTATAGGAAAAAATCTTGCTGATATGGTGATAGTTGAGACGCCTTCAGGTGAAAAAACTTTTGAAGTTTTAGACATTCAATATATTTAAACTTTTTATTTTAGTGATGATAGAAATAGCTTCTTGAGAATTTAAATTAAAATTATTTTCAATCCATTTCTTTTCCATCTCTTTAAGTGCGAAACCAATTTTTTTACCATCTTCTATACCTCGATCCATCACATACTTTCCATTAAATGGAAAATTTGGAACTTCTATTTTATCTATGTCACTACGTATTTTTTTTAATACATTAATTGAAATTTTTTTTTCAGCACAATATAAAAATTCTAATAACTTTATTATATTTTTTTTTTTATACTTATAAATATTTTTTTTTAAATCTTTTTTAAAAAAATTTTTTTCTTTTTTGAATTTTAAATAATTACTAGCAATAAAACTTAATTCTTTTTTTAATTTATTAGAAACTTTATATTTATGACAAAAATATTCAAAGTTATCTTTTTCATCCACTAAAAGTACAGCAAAAATTGCTTCGGGTGTTTGGGGTGCAATATTCAAATTTATCAAAAAATAAAAGTCTTCAATTCTATTCAAATATTTAAACTCTGGAAAAATAATTGAAAATATATCTTTAATATCTTTATTTTCTAAAATATTATTAATATTTTTTAGTTTAAATATTTTATAGAGCTCACTTAAAATTCTCTCTTTAGAAAGATTTTTTATTCCATTGAGGTTAAGCTTAATAGACTCAACTACTTTGGAGTCAGACTGTTTGCAATTGTAGTGAATTGAAAATCTAATAAATCTAATTATTCTTAAATAATCTTCTTCTATTCTTAGAGAAGATTCTCCAATAAACCTTATTTCACTTTTTTTTAAATCATCTCTACCATTTTGTGGGTCATATATTTTTCCTCTTTTATCCATATAGATTGCGTTAATAGTAAAGTCTCTTCGTTTTGAATCTTGCTCCCAGTCACCTATGAATGTAACTTCTGCATGTCTTCCGTCGGCCTTGGTATCTTTCCTTAGTGTTGTGATTTCAAATTTACTTGAATTTATAACAGCTGTAACAGAGCCATGGTCTATACCGGTATCTATAATTTTAAACCCAGAATTTTTAAACCTTTGTTTTATTTCTTCAGGAGAAAAAATTGATGCAATGTCGATGTCATCTATATTTTCATTTTTTAAAAAATTTCTTACACAACCACCAACAAACATAGCTACTTGTTGATTTTTATTTTTTAATTCCTCGTTCTTTTCAAGAATGTCAAATAATTTTTTTATATCTTTTGATTTATAAAAAGGGAAAAAAAAATTCTTTATTTTGTAAATAAGAGTTATTTTTTTTGATAATTTTTCCATTTTTTTGGCTGGGGCACTAGGATTCGAACCTAGGATGACGGTATCAAAAACCGCTGCCTTACCGCTTGGCTATGCCCCAATATTATCGGTTTGATATACCATAAATAGAAACAATTAAATAGATTTTGTAAGTACACACCAATAATTTGGAAATTTCTTCTTTAAAACCTTAACTGATGCACTGGCTGATTTTCTATTGGCAAATGCTCCAAAGCAGACGGATCCAGACCCTGTCATTCTTGCAAATAAACATTTTTTTTGAACTTTAATAAAATTCAAAATAATTTGAATTTGTTTGTGCTTTTTTTCCACAATTTTCTGCAAATCGTTAACTTCGTCTATTAAAAATTTATTATACTTATCTTTTGAGGATAATTTAGATGGGTCTATTTTCAGTGGTGTGTTGAATTCTTTTACTTTTGAGTAAACATTTTTTGTGGAGCTTTTAATGTTTGGGTAAACTAATAAAAAGTAATATTTGTACTTTTTTTTAAACATTTTTATCTTTTTTAGGTTCTTTTGAAAAGAATGACTAAAGAAAAATAATTTTAAATCTGATCCTATTTTTTTCTCAAATATTTCTAATAATTTAAGAGTTATTTTATTTTTTAAAAAATATTTAATTATAGCTACCGCGTTTCCTGTTCCGCCACCAAGACCCCCGAATACTGGTACTTTTTTATTTATAATAATTTTGTATCGATTTTTTTTATTTATAAGGTTTTGACTTCTTAATAGTGACAGTGTGTTAACTACTGTATTTTTTTTATTCTTGATATTTTTTTTAAAAAGACCAGTAAATAGTACTTTATCTTTATCTTTATGTATTTTTTGAATACTTATTTCATCATGTAAGTCTAAAAGCATTGTTGTGGTTTGCGTGTTGTGTAGTCCACTATTATTTTTTTTTAAAACTTTTAGAAATAAATTAATTTTGCAATGAGATTTGATCATTGCTTAGCTAGCTTTTAAGTCCAAATAGTAATTTTTTCTTGATTTTTTTTTTTAATTTTTCTTCTGTTTTTTCTAATTTCAAAACATAATTCCAATAGTATCTTGCTTGCAAAGTATTGTTATTCATCCAAAGTGCGTCTGCATAGTGGTCGTTAACTACCGGATCTGAAGCCATGTATATAATTGCAGATTCCAGATATTGTTTTGCTTCTTTATAATTTTTTAATTTAAATAAAGCCCATCCCAAAGAATCAATAATATAACCGTCGTTTGGTCTTAAACTGTTTGCTTTCTTGAGCATTTCTAAAGATTTTTTTACATTAATTTCTTTTTCAATCCAGGTATAGGCTAAGTAATTAATCACATAGGCGTTGTCGGGAGAGGCTTTCAATGAATTAAGTAAATCAATTTGAGCTTTATTCCATTGATTTGTTCTTTCGTAGGCAACACCTCTACCGTCCAATACTTGTGAATAAAGAGTGTCTTTTTTATTAATTAATTTTAACAACTTTGAATAATACTCAATTGATTTCTCATATTTTTCATTGTTTTTTAGAAATTCAGCGTAATCAAATAATTCATAAATTGTCGGTTTGACTATTTCTTCAAATGATTTCTTGAGATTTTTTACTGCATCTTTACTTTTGTTTTGTTTGGTAAGAATTGATGCAATTTGTTTTGAGGCATACCATCTATAAACCAAGCCTTTTTTTTTTATTTCGTTATAAATTTTTTTAGCTTTTTCATACTCTTGAATTAAAAAAAAATTTTCTGCATATAGCGCTTCGTATGAAACAAAATCTGGATTTAAGTATTTAGCTAAGCTTAAATAAAAATTAGACCCCATGTAGTTATCTTGCGTGGCTAGTGTATTAGACGTTATATAAAATATTTCAGCAATTACATCAGAAATTTTTTTGCAATCAAATTTATTATTAAATTCTTTTTTTTGTTCAAAATCTAATTTTAACTGATTAAGTATTAGATTTTTAGGGTAATCATTAAGGGAAGATTTTATAATTTGTTTTGCTTTATCTTCAATGTTTTTTGAAATTAAATAGTTTGAGTGAAAAAAATTATATCTTGAATAATTTATATCAGGATTTGTTGTAAGCTGCTTAAACATTTCATCAGTTTTTGGTGAATCAAAATAGCAATACGCAAAAGTTTTTTGAATATTTTTCACATTTTTAAACCTTCCGGGAATAGTGTCTATAAGAGTAAGACCTAAATTAAGATCTGGTGTATTTCTAAAATTAATCCAGGCACGTAAAGACGTGAATAATAAATTTTGAACTGAACCAGGTTGATTTTTATTTTCCATTTTTTTTAGGTAAAATAAAGCTTTATTAAAGTCTTCATCTTTAAGATGGAAAACAACACTTATTAAATTACTCTCAAAATTATCAATGTTTTTATTTCTTAATTTTGTTGAGTATTTTGCGGCATCTTTGAATTTATTAAGAGCAACTAATGAGTATTGATAGTACCGAGAATAGACATAATGATTATTCTCTAGATTGTTTAACTTTTTTAAATAAAAATAAGATTGTTCATATTGGTTATCACTTATAGACAAAATACCCGAGAAATAGTTGTGAATATCTTTGGCATTTGAAAATTTATCTAAATTTTTACCTAGAACAATATTAGATGCGTTCAGGAATAAAAAAAGATAAATTATTAACTTGAATTGAGCTTTTAAGTTTTTCATAATTATTTAAATGACAAAAAAAATTAATACTAAATTAATAAAACTAATTAAATATTATAGTCTAATCAATCATAATCTAATATATGAGAATGAAGCTATAAATCGATATAAAATAAATAGCAATCTAGCTATCAAAGGGCCTAAAGCTATAAAACTGCAAAAACTTAAGGATTCAATAAATAAGATTAATAATTGTGAGTTAAAAAAAAGCTCAACTAACATTGTTTTTTCCGATGGTAATCCCAACGCTAATATCATGATTATTGGAGAAGGTCCTGGAGCTAACGAAGATTTAGAGGGTGTTCCATTTATTGGCAGGACAGGAGAGTTATTGGATAAAATGTTATCATCAATAAACTTAGATAGAAATAATGTTTATATCTCCAATGTAGTTAATTACAGACCGCTAGAAAATAGGAATCCGACAAAAGAGGAGATTATTCGTTACCTCCCCTACCTGATCAAACATATAGAAATTATAAATCCTCAAATTTTGATTCTTTTTGGTAGCACCGCTTTAAATGCAATTATTGGTAATGATAAAGTTATATCCGACATCAGGGGAAAATGGATAGAAAAAAGAATAGGAAGCTGTAACACTTTAGTTATAGTTTCTTTCCATCCTGCTTTTTTAATGAGGCAGCCAGAGCAAAAAAAAAAATCTTGGATGGATCTTAAAATGATTAAAAAAAAAATCTTAGAATTAAATATTAAAATTGAAAAATAACTTAATAATAGCTGGTGTAGATGAGGTTGGTAGAGGTTGTTTGGCAGGGCCTGTTGTCTCGGCTGTGGTTATACTCAACGATAAAATAGACTTAAAATTAATTAAAGATTCAAAAAAAATTAATTTTCAAAATAGGTTAAAAATAACAGAAATTATTAAACAGAATTCTTATTACGCAATTGGTACAGCTTCTGTTGAGGAAATATTTAGAATTAATATCTTA
>Ga0307986_10000921_pt1 | contig 21700 bp, 21 predicted proteins | sample EllFjometageno82_FD_203170 | JGI IMG/M metagenome (GOLD analysis project Ga0307986, IMG submission 203170) | Marine microbial communities from Ellis Fjord, Antarctic Ocean - #82 | ecosystem: Environmental > Aquatic > Marine > Unclassified | place: Southern Ocean | collected 2014-10-09
AAGATAGAAAAGCACATATAGTTGTAAGAACTGTGTAAATAATTGGCCAAAACATCTTACTAGTTGTCATTGTAATAATTTTTAAATTATCTAAATTTGGAAAATCTTCTCTTAATTGTAGAAACCGTGTACTCATATGAATATTCATTGCCATAGTTAGAATTAACATCAGAGCAATAAAGTTTGAGGATATAACGGTAACCTTCCAGCCTAGAAGGCCAAGTAGACCTGTCATAATTAAAACTGAAAAAAAGCAACTACTAATTGGAACAATAATCCAAATTAGTTTTTTAAATATAAACCATAGAGTAGCAATAATAAATAAAAGAACTCCTAAACCAAAAACAATAATATCACTTTTAATAAATGACATCATATCATCTGTGATCATTGGAATACCTCCTAAGTATATTTTTCCAACATCTCCATAGCTTTTAATGACCTCTCTTATCTGAGTGATATTTTCATGATTTTTCTTTTTTAAGGTATCTTTATAGTCTTCAATTTCTTGAGCTGTTTTATTTTCAAAATCTTTTAGTTCGTCCTTTTTTATATAAACAATTATGCCACTTGTTTTACTATCTTCACTTATTACAAAATTTCTAAAAACTGGACTATTTAATATCTCTTTAAATCCTCTTTCAGTATCAACGCCCTCATCTTTTAAAGTTTTAAAACTTTCTAATCTTTCTTGAAGAGGTGCTTCTGAATTATTTAATAAGGGGATATCGAGTAGTGTAATAACGCTATGAACCCAATCTAGACTTTGGATTTTATATTTTAAACTTAAAAGATTATTAATAGAAGACTCAGTTACCATTCCTTCATTAGGAGAATAAGTTAAGATTAAAAACTCTTTAGAGCCATACCTTTCAGTGACTTCTTTTAAATATTCAAGGTCAGGATCACCTTCTATTAATAGAGTGTCTGATGAGGCATCTAGCCTAAAATCCTTAGAAAAATACCCAAAACTTAAAAGGGTAATTAATAGTAGTACAAAAATTGATTTAGGATTTTTTAAAACAATATTTTGATAAAATAGAGACAGCATTCACAACTAATATATTGGATATTAGTTAATTTGAGTATCTTTAAATTTGGTAAACATTGCTTCAAATTCTACCATAACATTACCCGTTGGGCCGTGTCTTTGTTTACCAATAATAAGTTCTGCTAGATTTGAAACTTCATTCATTTTTGCTTGCCATTCAGCATGCTCAACAGTTGCGGGTCTAGGTTCTTTTCTCTCTAAGTAATACGCCTCTCTATACACAAACATTACAACATCAGCATCTTGTTCAATTGATCCAGATTCTCTTAAATCTGATAACTGAGGTTTATGATCGTCTCTTTGCTCTACTGCTCTTGATAGCTGTGATAGAGCAATCACTGGAAGCTTAAGTTCTTTTGCCATCGCTTTAAGGCCTTGAGTGATTTCAGAAATTTCTTGAACTCTACCGTCTCTATTATTTCCTGATCCTCTCATCAATTGAATGTAATCTACAACAATTAAGTCTAAACCAAATAACCTTTTGATACGTCTTGCCCTGTTACTCATAGCAGCAATACTGATAGCTGGCGTTTCATCTATATATAAAGGAAGTTCAGATATGTTTTTTGATGTTTCAATAAATTTATCAAACTGTTCATCAGAAATTCTTCCTCTTCTAATGTCATTTGATTTAATTCTAGATTGTTCTGCTAAAATTCTGGTTGATAATTGTTCGGAAGACATCTCAAGTGAAAAGAAAGCAACTGCAGATTTTTTTCCTTTTTCCTGTAATTTTTGAGCAGCATTAAAAGCTATATTTGTTGCTAAAGCAGTTTTACCCATAGAAGGTCGACCTGCAATAATAATTAAATCTGAATTATGAAGTCCACCTAATCTATCATCTAAATCTCTTAGACCAGTAGGAACACCCACAATGCCTTCATCGTTTTGATATGCAGCTGAAGCCATCTCAATAGTTTGTTTCATCGCTTCATCAAATTTAACAAGTGACGAATTGAAAGAGCCTTTTTCAGCAAGATCAAATAATAATCTTTCTGAATTTTCAATTATATTTTGGCCATTAACATCAAGTGCATTTAGTTTTGCAGCATCAATAGTATTTTCAGATATCTTAATTAACTCTCTTCTAACAAACATATCATAAATAATTCTTGAATATTCTATTGCCTGTCTTGGTGGGGTAGAAAATTTTGTAACTTTTACTAAATATTCAGGAACATTTAATTCATCTTTTTCGTTTTCAAAATAATTTTTTAAGGTGATGGGGTTTGCAAGCATTCCCTTGTAAATTAGACTTTCAATTGCTGAAAAAATACTTTGATGCATGGGGTCATAAAAGTTAATACTAGAAACGATAGTATTTATTTCATCGAACGTTTCATTTTGGACTAAGATTGAACCAATTACTGCCTGTTCAGCTTCAATATTATTTGGAAGTTCTTTAAACGTGTCTTTAACTATGCTCAGGTTATTTTCCATGAACAAAGTTTATCTCAATTAAGATTTAAAAAAATAACAAATATATGCTGGGGAAAAAATTGTATAATTATTGAATAGTATCAGCTGTAACTACATTGATAGTTATTTCAGAATCTACTTCTGAGTGTAGAATAATTTTCACCTTAAATTTACCAATTGATTTAATCTCAGTTATTGGTTGTATCATTGAAGGTTTAATATCTAGCTTGTCATTTTCTAATATTAGTTTTGAAATTTCAGTTGGTTTAACTGATCCATAAAGTTCTTTATTTTCAGTGCTTAATTTTTGAATTTCATATTCTTTATTGTTAATTTGTTCAGAAATTTTTTGAGCTTCTTTTTTCTTTTGGGTATCTTTTTTACTTAGCTCAGATTTAATCTTTTCAACTTCTGCAATATTTTCTTTTGAAGCATAAAGAGCTTTTTTATTTGATATTAAGAAGTTTCTAGCAAAGCCTCTTTTAACATCTATGATTTCTCCAATAGATCCGATTCTTCTTAAGTTTTCTAAAAGTATAACTTTCATTTAAATTAACGCCAAATTTCTAGCTCTCTTGATAGATAGAGAAAGCTCTCTTTGTTTTTTTTGTGAAACATTTGTAATTCTTGATGGTAAAATTTTACCATTTTCAGACATATATTTTTTTAACAATCTGATGTTTTTGTAATCAACTTCTGGAGCACCCTTAGCAGACAAAGGGCAAGTTTTCTTAAATTTGTATTTATTAGGTTGAAAAATACTTAGTTTCGCAAAATTACTTTGACTGCCTTTTTTTTTATTTCCTGCTCTTTTTTTTGATGGCATAATTAGTCTCTATTATATTCTTTTTTATATTCTTTTTTATATTCTTTTTTATCGTACTCATCTTTTTTTGAAAAATATTTAGCTTCTAAATTAAATTTTTTAACCTTAACTGTCATATATCTTAGAAGGTTTTTATCAATTGCTTCATTTTTTTCTAATTCATCAATAATTTTTCCAGGTCCTTTAATCTTAAAGTGCATGTAAATGCCTTTTTTATTCTTTTTAATAATGTAAGCTAAATTTAACAAACCCCAATCTTCAGTTTGTACTATTTCTCCTTCATTTTTTTCTACTATTTTAGAATATTTTTCAGTTAATTGCTTAACCTGGGCTGGGCTAGTATCTTGTCTAGCAACTATTGTGTGTTCGTATAAATTCATAATTGTTCTTTAATAAAAAGTGAGGATATACTATTATAATTATTGAATTACAACACTTAAAACCATAATAAACTTTAGATTTTTAAATGTTTTCTGTTATTTTTCCAGGTCAAGGCTCACAATTAGTAGGAATGGGTAAAGACCTACATGCTAAATATAGCTTAGTTCAAGATCTATTCAAAGAAGCGGATGATACGCTTGGTTTCTCATTATCAAACTTTATCTTAAATGGTCCTAAAGAAGAGTTAGACTTAACTGAAAATACTCAGCCAGCAATATTTTTACTCAGTTATTCAATATTTAAGTTAATCAAAGAAGAGTTTAAAATTGATTTAGATAAAGCAAAATTTTATGCAGGACATTCTTTAGGAGAATACTCTGCATTAACTGCGGCTGGGTCATTATCATTTTCAGATACTTTAAAAATATTAAAAATTAGAGGTAATGCGATGCAAAACTCTGTTCCAAAAGGAGTGGGTGGAATGGTTGCAGTTTTGGGTTCTGAAATTGAAATAATAAAAAAAATTATTGATGAAAATAAAAGTAAATATGAGTGCTTTATTGCAAATGACAATTCAGTAGGCCAAATTGTATTAAGTGGAAAAATTGAAGATCTGGAGAAAATTATGATTGATTTAAAGTCTTCAAATATTAAAAATATTAAATTACCAGTTAGTGCTCCTTTTCATTGTAAATTAATGAATAACGCAACACTTGTAATGAAGGAAGAAATAGCAAAATTAAAGTTTAATGAACCAAAAAATATTCTTATCTCAAATGTAACGGGAAAAGAAATATCTGATTCAAATGAACTAAAAGAATTGCTAGTTAAGCAAATTGAAAGCAGTGTTCGTTGGCGTGAGAGTGTTTTATTAATGATTGAGAAGGGTGTTACGGAATTTATAGAAATAGGACCAGGCAAAGTTTTATCTGGATTAATAAAGAGAATTGACAAAAATGTTAAAGTTAGTGCAATAAATTCAGAAGAGGATATAAAGTTAATTAATATCAATGAGTAGTTTAAGAGATAAAAATATTATAGTCACAGGAGCTTCAGGCGGAATTGGTAATTCAATAGTTGAGAAGTTAAACCAAAATGGTGCAAATATTTTAGCTACTGGGACAAGAATTGAAAAACTAGAAGAGCTAAAAGAAAAATTTAATAATATAAAGATACTTAAATTTGATATTTCTCAACATGATAAAATTGAAGAATTTATAGAAAATGCTACCAAAGAAATAGGTGGATCTTTAGATTGCATTGTTAATAATGCAGGTATTACAAAAGACAACCTAACTATTAGAATGAGCTTAGAAGAGTGGTCAAAAGTGATAAATATTAATTTAACTTCTACATTTCTAATGTGTAAATATTCGATTAAAAAAATGCTTAAAAATAAATCTGGAAAAATTATCAATATAACTTCTGTTGTTGGGCATACTGGCAATGTTGGACAAGCAAACTATACTGCATCTAAAGCAGGTATAGTTGCAATGTCAAAAAGCTTAGCAATTGAATATGCAAAAAAAAACATTAATGTTAATTGCATATCCCCAGGCTTTATAAGTACTGCTATGACAGACCAGATAGATGAAAAATTTAAAGAAACAATAATTGCCAAAATTCCATCTAATAGACTAGGTAAACCTGAGGATATAGCTAATGCAGTTAATTTCTTAAGCTCAGATCAGTCAGACTATATTAATGGAGAAACATTACATGTTAATGGAGGCATGTATTTGGGTTGACAAAACTACTTTTTGAACTATTAACGAAATAAAACAAAAAGGAACATTATGTCAGAAGATATTTCAAGCAAAGTTAAAAAAATTGTAGCAGATCACTTAGGTATTGATGAAGCTAAAGTACTAGACGATTCAAGCTTCATAGATGATCTTGGAGCAGATAGTTTAGATACAGTTGAGTTAGTAATGGCTTTTGAAGAAGAATTTGGTTCAGAAATTTCAGATAGCGAAGCTGAAAAAATTCTAACCGTAGGTGACGCTGTTAACTTTATATCAGGAAAAGCAAACTAGAAATTAAATGTCCATAAAAAAAGATGGGATAATGGTAATTTTATCATCCCCATCTGGGGCAGGAAAAACAACGTTAGTAAAACTTCTTTCTAAAAATAAAAACTTTCATATTTCAATTTCTCACACCACAAGAAAACTTAGACTTAACGAAATTGCAGACAAAGATTACTACTTTGTTGATCATGATAAATTTGAAAGTTTAATAAAGAATGAAGAATTCTTAGAATATGCAAAAGTATTTAACCACCTTTATGGAACAACTAGAACACCAGTTATTGAAAAATTAGAAAAAAGTGAAAATGTAATATTTGATATTGACTGGCAAGGAGCTGATCAAATCAAGAATAAAAAATTAAATTATAAATTAATTACTTTTTTTATTTTACCCCCTAGCAAAGAGATACTATTTGAAAGACTATCTAATAGAGACATGAAAGATAAACTAATAGTAGAAGAGCGCATGAAAGAATTTAGTAGAGATGTTTTGCATTGGATCAACTATGACTATGTAATTATTAACGATAATCTAGAAGAATGTTATTCAAAAATTAGTAATTTAATTGATGCTGAAATTAACAATGGTTCAAAAGACTATGATAAAGATTTTATTAGAAAACATGTTGAAAAGCTAACTTCTTAAGTCTTCATATTCTTTTACAAGTTTGAAATATGTTTCAGGTTTAAGGTTTTGAGGTCTAAGATTAAGATCAATGCCAAATTTTTCTGCAACCTCTTTTCCACTAGCAAAAACTTGATTGAAGGGTTTTTTTAACATCTTCCTTCTTTGACTGAAAAAAATTCTAGTAATCTTTTCAAGGTTTTTAGGATCTTTAAATTCAAAAAATTTTTTTTTTGGGGTGAATAATAATAAAGAACTATCTATTTTAGGTCTTGGTGAAAAGCTTTGTGGTTTAATATCTATTATTTTTTTTACATTAAGTTTCCAGCTGGATAAAATTGATAATCTACCGTACTTAGAGTTATTAAATTCAGATATAATTCTATCAGCAACTTCCTTTTGGAACATTAAAACCAGACTTTCAAACCAAAAATATGAACCAATATTAAGAATCCATTTTGATAGGATTTCGGTTGATATATTATATGGTAAATTACCAAAGACAGATAGTTTTTGGTCTGAGATCTTATCTTCAGATACTCTTAAAATATCATCATTGATAATTTCTATTTCAGTATCAAATTTTTCTTTTAATAATATGGCTAAATCATCATCTTTTTCTACAACATAGAGTTTCTTTGGTTTTTGTTTTAAAATATACGTGGTTAGATTTCCACTGCCTGGTCCAATTTCCAAAACATTCTTGTTCGTAATATCGGTTATGGATACAATTTTTTCAAGCACCTCTCTATCTATTAAGAAGTTTTGTCCAAGACTTTTTTTTGCTTTTATATACATTTATTTATCCAAAAATTTTAAGGCTTGAATTAAGCTTTTTGGATCAGATAAATTTTTACCCAACATAGAATAATTTGGACCATGATCTGGTGAAATACGAGTAAAAGGTAGGCCCAAAGTAATATTAATTGCATTAAAATTAAATAAAGCTTTCATAGGAGAAAGTACTTGATCGTGATACATGCCAATAACTACATCATAATCTTTTAATAATGATTTGGTAAAAATTGTATCAGCAGGAAATGGACCATTTATTTTAGTATTTTTTAATCTTAATTTCCTAATAGCTGGAATTATTATTCTATCTTCTTCAGAATTATGAAAGTTGCTTTCACAGTGTGGATTTAAACCAGTTATTGCAATTTTTGGGAGTTTATTAAATTTTTTTTTATAAAAACTATTTATGAGATTAACTTGGTTATATATTTTTTGTTTAGATATCTTTTTATGAACATCTTTCAAGGCAAGATGTGTTGTTAGTGGACTCACTGATAAATTTTTATTATATATTAGCATTGCAACTTCGTTACTTTTTGTTTTTTTTGCAAGATATTCTGTAACACCTAAAGTTTTTCCTTTTAAAAAAGATTTTTTCGAAACAGGACCATTGATAAATTTTGATAAATTATTTTGTTTTATAAAATTTAAAGCAGTTTTAAACGTTTCATTTATGTATTTATTTGATTTACTGGAGATTATTTCAAAACATTTTTTAAATTTATAATCAACATTAATCAAATTAATTTTGTTGTTATTTAATTTGGAGAAATCTTTTAACTCTTTATCAATATCATTTATTTTAAAATTAAAATTTAATTTTTTCATTTGCTCTTGAAGTAATTTTTTAGAAATAATAATTATTAAGGGTGACTTATAAGTATTAGTTTTTAGGCTTTTAAAGAAAATTTCTAAAAAAACACTATTGGGCTCACCACCTGCAATAATTATTGGTTCTTTACCCATTAAAATCTAGATTTTTTTTTATCTTATTATAATAAATTTTTGAATATTGATTCAACTGTCTGTTACGCTCATAATTAATTGCCTTTTTTAATTCATTTTCTATATCGATATTAGCCTCTGAGTTCTTTGTATTTATTAGTCTTAACACTAATATACCATTTGATAAAATTATAGGTTTTGTAAATTCTCCAACTTTTAACCTGCTTATATTTTTTTTGATATTATCATTAAGTGAATTTCCATTGATCCAACCAATATCACCACCAATTTTAGCTGAATCAGAAAAACTATACGTTGCAGCACTATTTTCAAAACCTATTTCGTTTATACTTTTAACAATTTCTTTATATTTTTTTTGGATCTCTTCTTTGTTTTCAACCTCAAAGATAATCTCAGATAATTGATATTCTTTTGATTGAATTTTGCTATTTTTTAGAAGCTCTTCTTTTAATACAGCCTCATTAATTACAACTTTAGATGAATATTTTTTTATAATTAGCTCATTCCACAAAGCATCAATAGTAATTTTTTTTTCGATATCACTTATTTTTAAATCATAATCTTTTAAATAAATTTCAAATTCATTTATTGATTTTAGATTTAACCTTGAATAAATATTTTTTAGTAAAAGTTCAGAATAGTCTTCATTTAATTTTATTTCTTTAAAATTTTTTGATATTTCTATTTTTTTTATCTTCTCTCTTATTATTGATTCGTTAGAAATATTTAATATCCTTTCTTGATCTAACTCTTTTAAAGAATTATTTAGAGCCACAAGATATTTAAATTCATTTTTAATATCAATGTTAGTTATAATTTCATTTTGAATATTATGAATTATTTTTGTTTCAATTGATTGAACATGCACACACATTATGACAAATATAAATATTAAAATTTTTTTTTTCATATAATTTTATTTTAAAACCATTTTATCCGGTGAAAAAGTTCCAAGTGGAACAATAGTTATAGAGAAAAATAATTCTTCAAGTGGTTTAATATCAGCATCATTATAATAATTCTTCTTATATTTTATACCAGCAACCAAACAATCATTTTTATACTCATATATCAAATCATAGTATTCTGTTAAATCGAGCTTTCGATTTCTTCTTGTGTTAAATGATACAAAATTTTGATCATCAAAGTTATATTTTGTTGTATTTTGAATTATATTGGTACTGCCAACAGCGCCTCTTTCCTTTAAATAATCAAACTCAGTAATAAAATTTCCAAATTCCATTTTAGTTATTAAAGAATTGTATTCAAAAGTATTCAAATCATTTGTTAAAGAAAAATTATAGCCTAATGAAATATTCTTAGTTGGTTTAAAATTAAATTGTCCAAATATATTGGAGTTTTTTTTATTCAAAGTACTATTTGTAGGGATATTTTTTTCTTCATCTAATCTGAAAACTGATGCAAGTTTAAAATCAATATATTCTTCAATTTTATCTATTTTATTATCAACATTAACTTTTTCTTTTTTGAAGTTTAAGCCCAATGTAACAGACTCACCGGACTCAAATGAGTTTCCTAAACTTAATCGATTAGAAGAAAAAACATTGCTAATATCAATTCTTCTAGACTCGTTGCTATTATTTTTCATTTCATGGGGGCTAAACCTTAAAGACAGCTTTGGTTCTAAAGTATTGAATGTTGTGGAATTTTTTTTAATTAGTGGCAATGAAGCATTGTATGTATATGCACTCATTAATTCTGATTGTGGACTATTTTTATATGTAGGGTTATTTTTACCAACAGTATTAATATTTTTCAAAGCAATTTCAAAATTTGTTTTAATTCCATTAACAAAGAATTTACCTAAAGCAGAGTAAATTAAATCATTTGAAATTGTAGATCCAACAACATTCGTATTAGTTAAAGTATTATTTCCATATGAATTGAGATTAAAACTACCATCAATATTATTCAAATTAAAATTTTTTGAAAAATTATAACTTGGTAGCACATATTGAAATCTATCACTATTGGAGCCACTTAAAGTTTCGTACATTTCAAATGAGGCTGTTAGATCATAGTTTTCATGCTCTAGATCAAATTGAATTTTAGACTCTAGCACACTGTTGTCATCTAGTAGAAGAGGAGATTGTAAATCAAATAGCTTTAAATAGTTATCATTTGATACCTTTTGATAATTAATTTGAAGCATACTTTTTTTGAAGTTGTCCAACGATAAATCTACTAACGTATTAGCGAAAAGATGAGACCTTGTACCTCCCTTGTCTTGAGAACTGGAGTCATGGCCATTAACAAAGCTAAAATCTGCTATTGTAATTGAATTCTTTGTTTTTTGTCTATACTCATTTTGTAATAAAAATTTATTATCATCAAAGAGCCTTGGTTTTATTGTTAGGTCTTTATCATCAGATATGGCCAAAAAATACGGCACATAAACTGAGCTACCAAGATTGTTTGAGCTACCAAATTCAGGCATTAAAAGACCAGATTGTCTTTTTACTGATGGGTCTGGATGAAAAAATTTAGGAAAGTAAACAACAGGAAAATCATATATTTCTAACCAAGCATTTTTATAATTAATCTGTTTTTTAATTTTATCATGGTGAATTTCATCTGATGTAATTTTCCAAGGGGGACATTTATCTGTTTTTTTACATGATGTAAAAACACCTTTTTTAAAGTAGGTATTAATCTTGTCTCCATATCCTGAAACAGCACTTATTCTTGGATCATTTTCGTTATCCTCAAATAAATCTTTGTGAAACTTTGCAGCAATATCTTTTCCTAAAAATTCATTTTTTTTTAAGTCAAAAAAACCAGTTTTAAAAAAAAATTCATCACTTTTATTTTCTTTATCACTTGTTATAGCAACTATATTATCACCTTTAAGAATTTCTTTATCTATAGAGTATTGAAACTGTTCAAGCTTATAAGTATTTGATTCACTGTCTACAATAATTACATCTTTTTTAGATGACAAGATCATTTCATTTCTAAGTAGAGTTAAATCAGAACCCTCCATATTATACTTATCTTCAAAATCTATGTTTGTTTTACCTAATGTAAAAATTTTTTCTTCATTAATAAAATAAAAAATTTCATTTGTATAAATAATAACGTTTTCATTTTTATCATCTAGCTTAACGTTCCCTTTAGCTTCCATGATTGATGTTAATTTGTTATACTTAAAATATTGATCAGCATCTATTTGAATATCAGAACCATTAAGAGCTACACTTTTTCCTTTTGTGTAAATTTCTTCTTTATTTTTTAAATAAAAAATTTGATTTGACTCAATTACAACATCTGCAACTTTATCAACCAACCTTACATTTCCTTCAGCTTCTAAAAGAGTAGTTAATTTGTTATAAGTAAAATTATCAGCTTTAATTGTTATTTCTTCATTTTTAGTATTAACGACGCCACCATTAATGCCCTTTATTATATTAGCATTTTCAGTAATCTCTAACTCAGTAACATTGAAGTTAAATTCATCAGAATATGCAGGATAAAAAATATCTAAAATTAATATTGATAAAAATAGAATAATTACAGATTTACTTTTCATTTAATTTTATTATAGAGATGAAATTTATTATTGATAATATAATTAAAGGCAAAAAAATTGAAAGTGTTACAGGAATTTTTTCATTTGTGCCTAGGACACTTAAAAAATTATTAATATAGTAAATAATTACAGACAAAAAAATGCCTAATGTAATCTTATAAAAGGTATTTTTTTGGTAGCCAATGTTAAACATAATAATAGCAGAAAAAATTGTAATTAGAGTTAAGTAAACCGGATAAGAGACAATTTTCAATAAGTGAGAATTTATATCAGTTACAGAATAATTTAAAGACATATAACTTTTTCTTAATGTAATTAAATCAATTATACTTAAAGAAGAAAGGTTTGAAAATAAGCTATTTATTTTTTGTAAGTCAAAATTTGAATGTAATATCAATTCATTCAAAGTACTTTGTGAATTACCTTTTAGAGTTATTGGATTAAATATTTTCCATTTTTTTGATGTAATATCAACTCTTTCACTTTGTAATACTTCAACTAAATCAAAATCTTTATTAAACTTTGTTATGGAAACATTAAGTAAAAATTCATTGTTGATTTGGCGGGCATTAATTATGTTTATATTGTCATTTATTTCATCTTTGATCCAAAGACCATTTTCAGTGATAACAGCTAAATACTTATTATCATCTGAATAGTTATTTTTAATTAATAGATATGAGTTTTTTAAAATAGATGATCCGTTATAAAAAAAAATAACCATTATAATGCCAAGAATGAATGAATATAAACCTAAAATTTTTATGATTTTTATATTATTTAAACCAGAGTACTTAAAGACCTGTAGTTCATTTTTGTCAATAAGATGAATAAAAAATACTTGAGTACCCAACAAAAAAATAAAAGGAAGTATTTCAAATAAGACTGAAGGTGTATTTAATAGAGACAAAAAGAAAAGATAAAAAAAACTTAAATCTATATTTTTAAAAAATTCAATTTGTTCAAGGATATTTGTAATTAAAATGATAATAAAAAAAGTGATAAAAATTTTTAATAATGAGATGTTAAAAAGGTTAATTAAAAATTTAATATAGGTTTTCATACTTTATTAACTTTTAGTTTTATTACAAAATAGAGATAAATAATTAATGTTAAGATTAATGGAAAAATTGAAAGAAATATGTTCTGCATTAAATTTGTGCTTATTAATTTTGAAGATGATTCTAAAAAAATAATAAAAAGAAAAGCAAATAAATAAATCTTAAATTTATTAATATTAAATGAATGGTCACTTTTAGATTTTAATATAAATAAAAGTGAAATTGAAATTAGAAAAGTTATATATAAAGGTTTTACCAATCTTGAGTATAGCTCTTTATAGACATTCTCTAAATTATCTAATCTACAGTTTTTAATATTTTCTACTTCTATATTTGCAGAATTTATTATTGAACCATTAAAAAATAAAGAACATTTAATTAAATTTATTGTTTTTGCTTCCTGTGTCTTTTGATAGGTAGTTGTATTAGAATTAAATCTTGAAATATTATAATCAGTTTTTGAGAATTTGAATTCTGAAATTTTCCCATTTACGACATTGATAGATCTACCATCATATAATGTTAATATCTTTTTATTATTGTCTATATTTACTTTTGCAGTTTTAGCAAAAGTAGTTTGTGAGTTATTAATATCTGTTTTTTCATTTAAGAATATATTTATTAATTCACCATTTTTATTTTTTTCATCAAAGTAAATTGTCAAATTTCCAATAACATCTATAAACTTTTTAGGTTTGAGAACACTTTCAAAAAAATCTAAGTTAGACGATCTTATAAAGGATCTTGCTTTATCTTGAGCAAAAGGAGTTATTACAGCATTCAATAATAAACTAATAAGTACGAACCAGAGAGAAAATTTTATAAAAAAATTTATAAAATTAATTTTTTTAATTCCAAAATTCCAAAATATAACTAGCTCATTTTTATTCTCATACTTTAATAATATGTATGAAAATGCCAAAAATATAGCAAAGGGAAAAATTCTACTAATTATTTTAGGAAAGCTAAGTAATGTATATTTAAAATATACAAGAAATCCATGACCATCCTCTATAACAAAATCGAGATAATTAACTGCCTGCAATACCCAAATAATTATACTGATGGTAAATACAACTAATAAGAAAAAATTTACACAATCTTTAGATATTTTTTTATAAACAATTTTTTTCATTGAAATACAGTAAATTAACTCTTATATACCACTCAACTCGCATAGAGTGTATTTAAAATTTATGACTATTCAAATTAATTACAAAAAAATAAGTTCAAAAAAAGACTTAGCCAACCTTGTCTTATTTGTTGATGAAAAATTCAATATTAACAATTTAAAAAAATATCTATCAAATTTAGAATTTTCTTACATATCTGATTTATTAAAAAATAGTGATTTGAAAAAAGATTTACTTTCTTTTGAAGTTAATTCAAAAAAAACAGTGTTTTTAGTATCCATTAAGAAAGATATAAAAATATCAGATATAGAAAATTTAGGAGCTAAATTTCATAGTTATATTAATAATAATAAGAAAAAAGAATATTTTGTAAATTCAGATACAATTAATAATAAAATTAAAAATTTCGTTGGTTACTTTCTGCATGGACTTAAATTAAAATCGTATGAATTTAATATTTATAAATCTAAAAAAAACAAAGAAACTGTTTCCATAAATGTTATAGGAAACAAAAATAAATTATCTACTCAAGATCATTTAAGATTTAAAGCTTTAGAAGAAGGAAGTTTTTTTGCAAGAGACCTTGTGTCTGAACCAGGAAATGTTTTGCACCCTGATGAATATGCAAAAAGAATAAATACACTTAAAAAATTTGGATTGAAAATAAATATCTATGATGAAAAAAAATTAAAAAAACTTGGAATGAATGCGTTACTCGGTGTAGGGCAAGGTAGTATTAGAGGATCATATCTTGTAACAATGGAATGGAATGGAGCAAAAAATAATTCTAATCCTTTAGCTTTTGTTGGAAAAGGTGTTTGTTTTGACACTGGAGGTTACTCTTTAAAACCAGCAAAGTTTATGGAAGATATGACTTATGATATGGCAGGCTCAGCTACTGTGGTGGGTTTAATGAAAAATTTAGCAATAAGAAAAGCAAAAATAAATGCTGTTGGTGTTGTAGGGCTTGTTGAGAATATGGTTAGTGGAAACGCTCAAAGACCTGGTGACATTGTAAAATCTTATAGTGGTAAAACAATAGAGGTATTAAACACAGATGCTGAAGGTAGATTAGTTTTGGCTGATGCTTTAACTTTTACTGAGAAAAAATTTAAACCTAAGTTTATGGTTGATTTAGCAACTTTAACAGGTGCTATTATAGTTTCATTGGGTTCTGAATATGCGGGCCTATTTTCAAATGATGATAAATTGTCAAAACAATTATTAGAAGCAGGTGACAAAGTGGAAGAAAAATTGTGGAGAATGCCATTACATAAAAACTTTGATAAACTTATAGATTCAAAAAATGCTGACATGCAAAATATAAATTATGTTGGTGGCGCAGGATCTACAACTGCAGCACAGTTTTTACAAAGATTTATTTTAAATAAAACACCTTGGGCCCACTTAGATATAGCTGGTATGGCATTTTCAAAATATGGTGGTGCTTTAAACTCAGGTGGAGCAACTAGTTATGGAGTAAGATTATTAAACCAACTAATAGAGGATAATTATGAGTAATATAGAACAAACACTATCAATTATTAAACCTGATGCTGTTGAAAGAAATTTAGATAATGAAATCAAAGAAATGTTTACAAATAAAGGTTTCAAAATTGTTAAAGATAAAAAAATCCAGATAGCAAAAGCTGAAGCAGAACAATTTTATAAAGTTCATGAAACAAAACCTTTTTATAATGATTTATGTGCTTATTTGTCTTCAGGACCGATAGTGGTGATGGTACTAGAGAAAGAAAATGCAGTTTTGGGAAACAGAGAATTAATGGGTGCGACCAAACCAGAAGATGCCGCAGAGGGAACTATTAGAAAAAAATACGGAATTTCTATTGATAAAAATTCTGTTCATGGCTCTGATAGTGTTGAAAATGCTAAAATTGAGATTGATTTTTTCTTTAAAGATTAATTAAATATTTTTTTAATAGCTGAAGGGTAGAGTTTATACTCTTGTCTTAGAACTTTTTTAGCCAAAGAAGTAGGAGTGTCTTTTTTTGAAATTTTAACTTCCTTTTGTAGAATTATTTTTCCAGAATCGAGTTTTGCTGTTACAAAATGTACAGTACATCCTGCCACCTTATCTTTATTTTGTATAGCTTTAATGTGAGTATTAAGCCCCTTGTACTTTGGCAGTAAAGAAGGATGTATATTAATTATCTTTCCACCAAACCTTTTAATGAAACTTTTAGATAAAATCTTCATAAAACCAGCAAGGCAAATAAATTTTATATTTTCTTTGTTTAATAAATTTAATATTTTTTTTTCAGCTATTTTTGGATGTTTAAAACTTGATATATTTTTTTTGATATTGAATTGATTTGAAAATTTTAAGCCTTTGGCTTTTGAGGTATTTGAAAAAATTAAATTTATGGATATAGGCGAATTTTTTATTTTAGAAAATTTTATTAAATTTTTTAAATTACTTCCAGTTCCAGATATAAAAACTGCTGTTTTAATCTTTTTAAGACCAGTCAATTTTACCATTAAGTTTAACTTTATTTTTCCCTGTGGTTATTTTTCCAATAACATAGGGTTTAAATTCTTTTGTAAAAAATTTAGTAATTTTACTTAAGTTTTTAGGGTTAATTATTAAACAAAAACCAACTCCACAATTGAATGTTTTTAACATTTCTTTGTCATTAATATTATTTTTCTTTAACCATTTAAAAATTTTTTTTGTTTTAACTTTATTTAAATCTATCTCTGCAACTAATCTATCAGGGATAACTCTCTTAATGTTATCTGCTAATCCACCACCTGTAATATTGGCACACCCATTTAAAAGATTTTTATCAATTAAATTTAAAACTTCTTGCACATAAATTTTTGTAGGTCTTAGTAACTCTTTTTTTAAAAATGAATTATTTTTTAAATTAATCTTTTTGTTTTTAAGAACATGCCTGACCAAAGAGTAACCATTTGAGTGAACACCACTAGATGGTATAGCTAACACTAAGTCATTTTTTTTTATATTTTTCTTTGTTAATATTTTTTTTTTATCAACTAAACCTACTGCAAAACCCGCTATATCAAATTTATCTTTTTCATAGGTACCTGGCATTTCTGCTGTTTCACCACCAACTAATTCACAGTTTGAAATTTTACAGCCTTTTATTATTCCTTTGAGGATTGATTTTAATTTATTTAAATCAATTTTATTAATAGAAATATAATCTAAAAATAAAAGCGGTTTTGCTCCTTGAACAATGAGATCGTTTACGCTCATAGCAACTAAATCAATGCCAATTGTGTCATATTTATCAAGTAAATTTGCTATCTCTACTTTTGTACCAACGCCATCGGTACAAGCTACAATTTTAGGATTTTTAAGATTTTTTGGGATATTTGTTATTGAGCCAAAGCCACCAATATTGTTAAACTTTTTTTTGCCTTTATTATTTGATGATATTAAGGATATAAATTTAACAAAATTATCAGCAGCATTTATGTTTACACCACTTTTTTCATAGGTAAATTTTTCTTTTTTCATTAGTATAATATATGCAAATAATTAATAAATTTTATAAATTACTTAATGTATATATTTATTTTATTTTATTCTCTCTATTAATAGTATTTTTTTCCACAACTTATTCGAATGCAAATGCATTTAAGGTATCTAACATTGAAATATCTTCACCATTTGAACTAAATTTTGAAAAAAATAATGTAATTGATAAAGGGTTTCAAACTTCTTTTTCTGACTTGATTTCAATGATTACAACCTCTGGTGATAGAAAAAAGATAAAAAATATTCCAAATAAAGAACTTAAAGGCATGATCGATTCTTTTACTATTAGCGATGAAAAATTTATAAACAATGAGTATTTTGCAAATTTAGAAACAACTTTTAATAAAAAAAAAATCCTTAAATTTTTAGAAAATAAGAATATTTTTCCATCAATACCCCAAAGAAATAAGGTCTTATTATTTCCTATCCTAATAGAAACTAAAAACAACAATATTAATCTTTTCAATAATAATATCTTTTACGATAAATGGAATGAACAAAAAAACTCTTATGATTTGTTAGATTATTTATTACCAAGTGAAGATATTGAAGACTTGGTAGAATTACAAAAAATATCTAAAGATATCGAAACTTATGATTTTTCAAATCTAATTAATAAATACGAGATTAAAGATAGTATAATTTTAATAATATATAAAGAAAGTAACAGTGTAAGAACACTTTCAAAAATTAATTTAAACAATACTTTAAAAATTCAAAACAAGAACTATCCCAAAATAGATATTGTAAACGTGAATAATTTTTCTAATATTGTTAAAAATTTAAAACAACTTTATGAAGACCAATGGAAAAAAAATAATGAAATTAATACTTCACTAAAACTTCCTATAACAATATCTATTAATTCCAAAAAAACAAAAAAAATTATAGAGCTGGAACAAGCACTTGATAGTTTAGATTTAGTATCTGACTTTAATATCTTGAATTTTAATAGTGAGAGTATTCAGTATAAAATTACTTATAATGGCACACCTAATATATTTTTAAATGACATGAGAGAAAAGAATCTTGAATTAGAAATAAAAAATAATATGTGGACATTAAAATGAAAAGTTTAAATCAATTATTATTAGATTTTGATTATGAACAAAACTTTAAAGATGATGATTTTTATGTTGGAAAGAGTAATTTTTATGCTTTTGAAATGATTAACAAATGGCCAAAATGGGAAAAAAACTTTTTAAACATTAATGGTGAAAAACTTTCAGGAAAAACTCACTTAGCGAATATTTTCTTGAAAAAGTTTAACGGAATTAGCATTGATGTTAATTCATTAAATGATGAAAACCTTAAATCTATTAAACCTTATCAAAACATAGTTTTAGAGGATTTAAATTTAAATATAAATGAGAAGTTGATTTATTCACTCTTCAATATAATAGATCAAGATAACAAGTTTTTGATAGTGACATCAATGAAACCAATATCTGAGATCAACTTTCAACTGGATGATCTTCGATCTAGAACTAAGAACTGTCTTTTTGCAAACATTCAAAACCCTGATGATGAGCTAATGTTTGCACTGATATTAAAAAATTTATCAGACAGACAAATAACTTTAGATAAAAAGTTAATTGATTTTATTATTAAAAGAATTGATAGATCGTATGGCAAAATATTTGAATTCATATATAAAATTGACAAGATTAGTTTAAAAAAAAAAAAATCAATCGACTTTAAAATTATTAATGAAGCTCTTGAGGAATAAGTGAATAAATACAGAACACATACTTGTAGTGAGTTAACAGTAGATAGCAGCGGTAAAGATGTTGTTTTGTCTGGCTGGATAAACAAAAAAAGAGATCATGGAAATTTATTGTTTATAGATTTAAGAGACAATTATGGGATGACTCAATGCATCATAGATAAGAGCAACGAAAATTTTAAATCTTTAGAAAAAATACAATTAGAAAGTGTAATTAGAATAAATGGTAAGGTTGTTGAGAGAACAAAAGAGACCATTAACACCGATCTACAAACTGGTGAAATAGAAGTTAATATAAATTCATTTGAAGTGCTTGGTACTTGCAAAGAGTTACCAATGCCAGTCTTTAGTGATCAAGAATATGCTGAAGAAATTAGACTCAAGTATAGATTCTTAGATTTAAGAAGAAAAAAAATTCATGACAATATTATTTTAAGATCAAAAGTTATTTCTTTTATTAGAAGTGAGATGTCTAAACTTGGTTTCTTGGAATTTCAAACACCAATATTAACATCTTCCAGCCCTGAAGGTGCGAGAGATTTTTTAGTACCGAGCAGACTAAATCCTGGAAAGTTTTATGCATTGCCACAAGCACCACAACAATTCAAACAACTTATAATGGTTTCTGGTTTTGATAAATATTTTCAAATAGCACCATGCTTTAGAGATGAAGATGCAAGGGCCGATAGAAGTCCAGGTGAATTTTATCAGCTTGATTTAGAAATGTCTTTTGTTGAACAAGAAGACGTTTTCCAAGTTGTTGAAAAACTAATAGTCAATGTTTTTAAAAAATTTTCTGAAAAAAAATTAATGTATGAAAAATTTCCAAGAATACCTTATGATGAATCTATGCTTAAGTATGGATCAGATAAACCAGATTTAAGAAACCCATTAATAATTTATGATTTATCAAACATTTTTACCCGTGATGATGTTACATTTGAGATATTTAAAAAGCTTGTAAAATCTGGCTCCAAAGTAAGATGTATAGTTACAAAAAATACAAAAGATAAACCTAGAAGTTTTTTTGATAATATTGACAAGTGGGCCAAAGAACAAGGTGCATCAGGTCTTGCTTATTTTACAATTGAAAATGGAGAAAACCTTTCTGCAAAAGGACCAGTAGGAAAATTTTTCTCTAAAGAAGCCTTAGAAGAAATTATGAAAATCACTGGAGCCGAAATAGGAGACAGTATATTCTTTGCCTGTGGAAAAATAAGTGAAGTTGAAAAAATAACCTCTCTAGCAAGAGATAAAATTGCTAAGGATTTAGAATTAATTGATGATAATACTTTTGCGTTTTGTTGGATTGTTGATTATCCAATGTTTGAAAAAAATGAAGTAACTAATAAAATTGAATTTAGTCACAATCCATTTTCAATGCCTCAAGGTGACATAAAAGATATTGATCTTGATAATCCACTTAATATTAAAGCCTACCAATACGATATTGTTTGTAATGGGATAGAACTATCTTCTGGCGCAATTAGAAATCACGTACCTGAATTGATGTATAGGCTATTCTCGATTGCTGGATATCAAAAAGAACAAGTTGATGAAAAATTTAGTGGAATGATCAATGCTTTAAGTTATGGAGCTCCACCCCATGGTGGTATAGCACCTGGTATCGATAGAATTGTAATGTTATTAGCAAATGAAAAGAATATCAGAGAAGTTACAATGTTCCCAATGAATCAAAATGCTCAGGACTTAATGATGAATGCTCCATCAGAGGTAAATGAAGAGCAACTTAAAGAGCTTGGTTTAGCTTTAAAGCTGAAAAAATAATATTATTTTTTACCTTTTAAGGTTATCTTAACATCAGATAAATCAACAAGATTTTTTTTGTAATTATTTCTAACAAAGCCTTTGCTAGTAACATCTTTTATGATTTTAAGTAATTGATTTTGATCCTCAGTGTTTTCTTCTTCAGGTAAAGACCTATCAGATCCACCAATAGATGGAGTGTGTGCTAGATCTTCTCTATTTTGGTAAGAAATAGCGAGTTCTCTAAATATATAATCAAGTATTGAAGAGGCACTCATTATTCTGTCATTGCCATGAACTTTTCCAGATGGTTCAAATTTAGTATCAACATAAGCGCTAATAAATTCATCTAAAGGAACACCATATTGAAGACCAAGTGATATTGCTATTGCAAAATTATTCATTAAAGCTTTTACTAGTTCACCTTCTTTACTTGTGTCTATGAAAATTTCACCAATTTTACCATCTTCATATTCTCCAGTGTGGAGATAAACTTTATGGTCACCAATCGTCGCTTTTTGGATATAACCTTTTCTTCTATCAGGCATACTAAATCTTTTACCCACACCTTCGTTAATTTGTTTAACAAAAGCAGTATTATTTTCTTTTGAAACAATTTTTGGTTGGCTTTGTTCAGATATAATATCTAATTTTTTAGGCTCAATTACTTTATTATTTGGATCTAAACTTTTTGTTTTTCTTGTATCAAGTTTCACATCTAAAACTTCAAATTTTCCATCATCGCGCTTTTCAAGGTTTGCTAATTCTGTTTCATTAATATCATCTAAATAATGATTAACTTTAAAGCTACAAGTATAATAAGTTTCTACTAAATATTTTGCCA
>Ga0307986_10000922_pt1 | contig 21698 bp, 22 predicted proteins | sample EllFjometageno82_FD_203170 | JGI IMG/M metagenome (GOLD analysis project Ga0307986, IMG submission 203170) | Marine microbial communities from Ellis Fjord, Antarctic Ocean - #82 | ecosystem: Environmental > Aquatic > Marine > Unclassified | place: Southern Ocean | collected 2014-10-09
TCTATAAGTTTGTTTTCATTAAAATTATTTGGGTTATCACCACAATCAAAATTTATATGTGCGGATTTCGGTTCAATCATTGTCCCGGATAAATAAAAAGAATCGTGACCAATTTTATTAACTTCTTTAATAAGGTGATCATCCCAATTAGGGCAAAAATACATATCGTCATGTGCATATAGTAGATATTTATTTTTGACAGTAGAGCTAATCAAATTTATAGATGAACAAAGTCCTATATTATCATTTGAGTGAGTAAAAAAAATATTGTTGATACGTGCAAAATCCAAGGTACCATCAGATCCATCATTAATATGAAGTCTAATTTCGTGATTATGCTTAGAATTTTTTTTTATACTATTAATACAAAGTTTTATGCATTCTAAATTATTAAAAGTTGGTATTACAATAGAAATCATATTTAGTAACGGAAAAGAAGAATCTTTTTAAAAGCATTAAATACAAAAAGTAAAAAAGTATATGTTTTAAAAATAATCAAATATTTTAAAAAATATCTATTTTTATTACCTTTTGTTTTTAATCTAGATTGGTATCTTTTATCTTCGTAGCTATTATTAAGAACTAATTTACTTTTAATACTATTAATTCCTTTTTTTAAAACAATCATATTATGAAAAAATGATATGTTTTTTATTAAACCATCATATTTTTTTTTCTTATAAAAAGGATTTGCGATTTCCTGATAATTTAGTGAATCAGTTAAGCTTTTAAAGTAATTTACATGTGTGTTAGAAAATTTTAAATCAAATGCGTTACCACCAAAATAATGATTGTAACTTGTTTGCGTATCTTCAACAAAATAAATTCCATTATTTGCCAAATTATTAAATAATAAATTAAATGTTTTAATTACATGTTTTGGAAAATGACTTCCATCATCAATTATTACATCAAATTTACCATACTTTGAAATTAAACTATTTATAAAAATTTCATCTATTTGTGATCCACAATGAATTTTTATATTTTTTCTATTTAATTTTTTTTTTTTTAAATTAATTTTTTTAATATCAAAACCTATAATTGTAGATTTTTTAAAAAAATCTGACCAAGCTTTAATAGACGAACCGTCAGCAACACCAATTTCTAATATTTTAAGTTTTTTGTTTTTAAGTTTTAAAAAAAATTTATCATAAACCTCAGAGTAGCCATGCTCATACTTATCTGATTTATATTTTTTAAATAATTTATTGAGGGTTGAGTTCATTTATTTATTTATTCCCAATAAAATTTTTTATGCTTAATATTAAAAGCTTTTTTAATAATAAAATCTGCAATTATAGTTGAGTTAAAATATTTGAAATATTTATCTCTACCATTTTTAGCAATTTTTTTTCTTAATTTATCATCGTGTGAGTATTTAATAATTTTTTCAGATAAGTCATTTATATTATTATAGGAAATTATTTCATCATTATTAAAAAAATCATTAAATTGAGTTTTTTTATCTATCATCACCATCAATCCATTTCCTACTAATTGTGCGAATCTATCACTACTATAGTATTTAGCAGTTTTGCCTTGGCTTAAATTCAGTCCTATTTTAGATTGAGATATAACGTTTATAAAATTATCAGCCCAAACTGGTTGTTTTTCATGCATACCATATAAATCAAATCTTATATTTGGAATTTTTTTTATTAATTTATTAATAAAATTTTCTCTAGGATCAAATTTACCTCTTTTAAGAATTCCTCTATGAACGCCATGACTCATAGCGAAAAAAACATCGTTGTTAAAATTTTCATGTTTATAGTTATGTAGAGATTCAAAAGATTCATCTACAGGATTGGGCATATAAAAAATATTTTGTTTACTAGAAAATTTTAAAGCAGAAGGATCAGTAGTACAAAAACTAGCATCCATAATTTCGATTTTATCTAAAAACCTTTTTCTATTGACCAGCCAATTTGAGTCCATTCTGTCTAAGAACCATTGAACTATTTTAATTTGAGGGTAGTTTTTTTTAATATATATTAGAGTTTCTTTTTTTATTAGATCTGCATGACCCAGTATTAATATATTAGGCACATAATTACTAATAACTTCAATTAATTTTGAATTAAGTTTTTTTGATCCATTAACATCATTTAGAGATCTATAATAACTTACTATATCTCTATCACTAAAATCTAGCACACTATGATTTAATCTAATTAACCCATTATTAATACGCTTTCCTGTATTATAAAATAATCTTCCATTATGTCTTTCATTAAAATTTGTTACATGAAGTATTTTTAATTTATCTACAGATATAGGTCTTTGATTTTGGTTAATAAGATCATTCTTTGATAGTTTTGTTCTATAATTATCTATTTTATTAGTTATATATTTGTCTGTTAAATAAAAATTCTTTAAAGATGCTTTTTGTAAAATTAATCTTTGATTTTTATTGATAATTAGATTTTTAATTGATTTATAAACATTTTCAGCAGTTAGATTTCTAATTATAACACCATTAGTAATTGTTTCTGGAAGCCCACCTCTATTAGATATTATTACTGCACAGCCTCTACTAGAAGCTTCTAAGCTAGTTCTGCCAAAAGGTTCTTCCCACCTAGAACAGGCAACGGCAATACTTGACTTTTTAAAAATATCTAAAACTTTGTTATGATGTTGAAATCCTAGATTTTTTAAATTTTTATGCTTAAATGTAATTTCTTCACGTGGTTCATCACCAATTACTACAGATTTCCATTTAGGATATTGGTTTAATATTTTTATAATTGATTTACCAAATAAGTCATAACCCTTAGCTGAATTTAATTTTCCAACAAAGGTAATTAATTTTTCTTTTTTTTTTATATCAACTTTAGTTTTATTAATGGATTGATGTATAACTTCAAGTTTAAGAGACTTATGAAAAAAATTATTAAAATTTTTTAAAAATCTTTTTTTAGACCACTCACTATTAAAAATTATTTTAGAACACTGTGATAATAAATCTTTTCTTTCAGATGGTAATTTTGAACCAATCATTGAAATTGGATCATTATGAAAGTATAATATTATCTTGGTGTTTAATTTTTTTATAAACTTAACATAATTAGGTCGATTATGAATTTCTACAATATCAGGTTTTTTTTCACTATTTAATAAGACAAATTTATTTACATAGTCTTTACTCTGACTTTTAAATAATTGTCTTTGAAGTGGTATATTCACATAATTTTTGGAAAATTTTTTAACTAAATTTGTAGATCCAAAAATAACAATATCTTTTTTATATATACTTATTTTAGAGGTTGCATGAACAAATAACGAGACAGCTCCTGGGTATGTAGGTGAATAATTTTCTTTATAGGGTAGTAATATTGATATTTTCATTAGATAGAATTATGTAAAATTTTTTTTCGTTCAGTTTTATTTTTTTTAAGTTTATATTCAAATGACATAGCTGCACTTTTACTTTTAAATTTTTTGGAATAAATTAACAACCATTTATATCCTTTTGTTGATTTAGCACCTTTATTAGAATTGTGTTTATTTAATCTTAATTGAAGATTATTTGTGTAGCCAACATAAGTTTTGTTGGTATTTACTGTAATAGATTTTAACATATACACATAATAAAACATATATTTGGCGGTCCCTGGGGGAATCGAACCCCCCTTTGCAGGATGAAAACCAGCTGTCCTAACCGATAGACGAAGGGACCATGTTGTGATCTTTTATTTTAAAAGTCATTATTTATCAAGTTTAATTAACTTATAAGATTAGGTCCTTAACAGTTAATTGCAGTGAATTTTTGTTATTCCAAATATTTTCATTTATTTGACCCAACACATTCAAATTTTTTTTATAGTTAATCAAATATTCACCTATCTTATTATTAAGTGAGTTAAACGATATTGAGTTTATTGAAAAACCTATTTTTGATTTAAATACTGATAAAACATGCTTGTTATCCAAAACAGTTGTTTTAATAATTTTTAAATCTTTAAAAAGAAAAGTTGGAACAGGGTTTCCATTGCCAAAAGGTTCAATTTTTTTTATATCATTAAAGAAATCTTTATTAAATGCGATAGATGAAATTTCAGCATCGTAATTAAATACGTAATCTGTAGATGCACCACTGTTAATAAAATTCTTTAATATAAACTTTTCAAAAGCTAATAGGTTAATTTTTTTTAATGTAAATCCTGCAGCCATATTATGCCCCCCACCTCCAATAATTATATTACTTTCCAATGCATTTTTAATTGCTTGGCCAATATTATAGCCATAAATAGATCTTGCTGATCCTTTTAGTACATTATTTGATGCAGTAATTACAATTGTTGGTCTATTAAAATGGTCTTTTATCTTTGCTGCTATAATTCCTATTAATCCTTCATTAATATTTGGATTGTAGTAAACAATTACATCTTGGTTATCTTTTTCTATTTTGTCAAAATTAATTTCATCTAAAATCAACTTTTCTATTTTTTTTCTTTTTTCATTTAAGTTAATTAATTCAATTGATTTTATATTTATAATTTTTAGGTCATCAGATGATAATAATTCAGTTGCATAGTTAGATTTTCCAAGTCTTCCACCTGCATTTAATATGGGTCCAATCAGGTAGCCCAGGTCATTAATATTAATTTTATTTTTTTTTTTATTTAGATCCCATAATTCTTTAAATGCATAATTTTTTGTAATTTTAAACTCTTTAAGAGTTGTCAAAGCTATTAATCTATTTAACTTTCTTAATGGCATTACATCACATACAGTTGCTAACAGTACATATATTAAAAAATCCCTTATATTAATTTTATTTTTAATTTTTTTTGATAACAATTCTAAGAAAAAATAAGCAAGTGTTGTTGCGCATAGATAATCATATTTTATATAACCATTATTCTTTTTTGGGTTTATAATTGCGTTTGCTTTAGGATATGGTTTATTAATTTCATGATGATCTATAATTAAAGATTTAATTTTATTTTGATTCAAAAAATCTATAGCTTGATTAGAATTCGAGCCGCAATCAACCATTATTATTAATTTTGGTTTTTTCAAAATCAATTTTTGGAACAATTTTTTACTAGCTCCATAACCATCATTTTCTCTATCAGGTATGTAGAAAAAAAATGGTTGATTTATACTTTTAAAATATCTAACAAATAATGAGGTTGCTGCTGATCCATCAACGTCATAATCACCCAGAACACAAATATTATCTTTGTTTTTTATAGCATCAACAATAAGATCAATTGATTGTTTATAATCATCATTGTTTATAAATACATTTTTTAAAATTAAATCATTTTCTATAGAATGAACTTCATCAGGGTCAAAATTTCTTGAAATTATTAATTTAGATAAAGTTTCTGAAAAATTATGGTCTTGTTTCAATTTTTCTATAGAATTTTTATTGATTTCTTTTTGTTTCCACTTTCTACCAGTTACGGAAATCATTCTTTAATAGTTGTTTTTTTTTTTATAGTCTTTTTAAAACCAGAGCTTTTATGAGTGATAAGAGTTTCAGAAGTATAATTTTTACCTTCTATTACTATTCCTTTTAAAACTTCACTTGATGTAATACCTGTGGCACAAAAAATAGAATCTCCTTTTATAATTTCATTTAATTTATATTTTTTATTTAAATCAATAATACCCATTTTTTTTGCTTCATTAATATCTTTATCATTATCAAATATAAATCTACCTTGAAAATGACAATTATAAGCATCAAGTGCAGAAGCTGCCAAAACACCTTCTGGCCCCCCTCCTATTCCTAAAAAAATATCCACATTATATTTGGGATCAGAAACATATAAGGCACCAAGAACATCACCATCTGTAATTAACTTAAGATTGACTTTTAATTTTTTTAACTCATCAATTGTTTTTTTGTGTCTTGGTCTATCCATTATACAAGCTGTTAATGAAGAAATATCCTTTTTCATATAATCAGCTAAGTTAGTCATGTTTTTTTCTATTGAGTAGTCTAAGTCAATTAACCCTTTCTCCACTTTTCCTGTAGCAATTTTATCCATATAAGTTTCTGGAGCATTAAAAAGATTTCCCTTTTCAGCTACTGCTATTACAGAAATTGCACCAGGCAAATTATTTGCTGCAAAATTAGTACCTTCTAAAGGATCAACTGCAATATCAAATTTAGGCCCATTTTTATTTCCAAGTAACTCTCCTGTATATAGCATTGGAGCCTCATCTAACGAGCCTTCACCAATCACAACTTCACCATTCATATCAATTTTATTTAATTCATACCTCATAGAGTCTACAGCTGCTTGATCAGCTGCATTCTTATCTTTCTTACCAACTAAATATGATGAAGCCAAGGCTGCTTTAGAGGAAACATTAATAAAATGATCAATATATTTTTTATCAATAGTCATTAAATTTTTTCGTCTATAGTCTCAGTAGAATTTATTACATTTTCAAATTCTCTTAGACGTTTGTAGACACTTGCCAACTCTATAATAGTAGGCCAAGCTTTTAACAGATACTGCATAGAACCCTCAACACGTCCAAAAGCTCTTATTATTTGCTGCATGACTCCTAGCGTTACAACACCTGCTACAATTGCTGGAGCCAAGAAAACATAGGCCGACAATACATTTGCTTGCAAGTAAGCCATACGACCAATATTAAAATATAAATAGCGTGTATAACTTAAAAAATGAATTGATCGAACATCATCAAATAATTCGTTTATTGTCTTAGGTCTAACGTTACCATCGTCTTCAGCAACTACTAATATTTTTCTGTATGCAGCTTCTTTTTTTTGTAGATCATACTCAACTCCCACTAAACGTAGTATCCAGCCTAGTCCTACTAAGAATGCTGTACCACCTAATGTCCAAAGTAAAGCACCAGTTATTAATCCATATTGCCAATCACCAAAAAAGAAAATTGGTATGCCAACTGACAACCCTAATAGTATGGGCGTGAACTGTATTAATACCATAACTGACTCAATAAAGCTCGTACCTAGAGATTCCATAATACGTGTAAACTTAATAGTATCTTCTTGAACTCTTTGTGAAGCACCTTCTATTTTACGAGCTCTATCATAAACAGAATGATACCATTCTACCATTGCAGTTCTCCATCTAAACAAGAAGTGAGCTGTAAAAAAACTTATTACAACATAAAGAGCTATATATATTCCAGCTAGTGTAATAAATGACGCTAAATTTGCCCAGTACTCTTCAATTGTAATTGCGTTAGGTTTAGCAAGTGCTTTTTGAATCATGTCATAGAACACGCCAAACCATTCATTTATCTTTACATCAATTTTTACTTGAACCCACAATGATGATAAAATTACAAATGAACCTAACCAAGACCATAATTGCCATTTTTTTTCTGTAAAAAATTTAAACATAAATATTATTTGAGAAAGTTATCAGCGTAAGATTTTTTAACTGTTTTTCGTTTTTGAGGTTCAATAATTTCAAAATCTATTTTATTTTTTTTTGCATACTCAACAGCTAATTCCTTTGTTGTAAATTCCAAATTTAACTCTGAAAGAGTGTTAGAGCTTGATTCCCAACCCATTAATGGATTAGTACCAGTATTTTCTATTTGAAATTCTATAATCCACTTGTCTGCTTTGCCAAGACCTGACTGCATTGAGTTTTTTGTAGGAATGTAAATTTTTGCTTTATTCATAAAAATTGGTCGGGGCGGCAGGATTTGAACCTGCGACCCTCTGGTCCCAAACCAGATGCGCTACCAGGCTGCGCTACGCCCCGATTGGAGTACTAATACAGTAGATATTAATATTATCAAAGGATAAAGAGCATCTAAAACGAGGTATTTTTTACAAAATCTGTTATATAGAAAATGATGATAATCGCTTGTACTACCTGCAACAAAAAATTTGAAGTTAATTCAGATTTAATACCTGAAATTGGAAGGCTATTAGAGTGTAGTAGCTGTAATAACCAATTTTTTTTTAAAAAGAATCAAATAATTGACAAATCAAGCAAAGGTATCAATCAAACAAAAGAACCTACAGAAAATAAAATAATTGAAAATAAAAATTTAAATATTAATAAATCAAAAACAATCAACGCAAATATTAAAGATATAAATAAAAATTCAAATTACAGTGAAATCAAAATAAAAAAAACAAAAAAAAAGAGCAATATATTAAGTTTAATTATAGTTTTTATAATATCTTTTATCGCACTAATTATCTTACTTGATACGTTTGAATACTTAGTTAGTTTTGTCATTCCAAACGTTGAAACTATTCTTTATAACTTATACGAAACAATTAAAGATGTAACATCATTTATTAAAGATTTATTTTAAATACCTATGATAAAAAATTTGTCCAAGCCTTTTAAGTGGTTTTTTCAACTAGAGTCCGCAAGTGGTTTAGTTCTTTTAATAGCCGCAATAATTGCTTTAATAGTAAGTAACTCAAATTTTAGTGAATTATATTTTCATTCACTAGAGCAGTATTTATTCATAGGGATCAATAACTTTGGTCTAAAACTTTCTGTACATCATTGGATAAATGATGCCTTAATGGCAATATTTTTCTTTTTTGTAACACTAGAAATTAAAAGGGAGTTTATACAGGGTGAGTTATCCAATTTGAAGAAGGCTTTATTACCTATAATAGCGGCTGTTGGTGGAATGTTGGTCCCTGCTCTTTTCTATATTTTTATAAATTATGATAATTCAGATACATTGAATGGTTGGGCTATTCCTTCAGCAACGGATATAGCTTTTTCACTCGGTATATTATCTTTATTAGGTTCTAGAGTTCCAATATCCTTAAAAATATTTTTAACAGCATTAGCAATCATTGATGATCTAGGTGCAATATTAATTATAGCATTTTTCTATTCTGGAGATTTAAGTGTTAGTTATTTGAGTTTAATTCTAATTTCTTTTATTTTTTTATTATTATTGAACAAATTTGGAATTAAAAAATCTCTTCCTTATATTATAATTGGAATTTTTATGTGGTTTTTTACATTTAAGTCTGGAATACATGCAACAATAGCAGGAGTGCTTCTTGCATCAACAATACCTCACAGACAGAAAGATAAAGATTTTTCACTATTAATAAAACTAGAACATTCGATTAGTCCATATGTTGCATTTATAATTATGCCTTTATTTGCATTTGCTAACGCTGGAGTTTCTTTAAGTGGTCTATCACTATCCTCGTTATTACTTCCAGTACCCCTTGGTATTCTTGCAGGTTTGTTCATAGGAAAACAAGTAGGTGTAATGTTGTTTTCTTATATATCTGTAAAGTGCAAAGTCGCGCAAATGCCAGATAACTCAAATTGGTCAAGTTTGTATGGTGTATCAATCTTAACAGGGATTGGTTTTACTATGAGCTTATTTGTTGGAAATTTAGCTTTTGTTGAAAATACTCAATATATTGATGGAGTTAAAATTGGAGTTTTAACTGGTTCCTTATTATCAACATTATTTGGCTATTTTGTATTATTATTTACCTCTAAAAAATAATTATGTTTAAGAAAAATTCACTAATAGTTTATATAATCTTAATTATGATTTCTTTTTTTGGAAAAGTAGAGGCAAAATACGAAAAATTATTTTTTGACTTTAGTATTAAAAGTATCAATGGTGACGAGATTAATTTAAATCAATACAAAGGTAAAACTATACTTCTTGTTAATGTAGCTAGTAAGTGTGGTTTTACAAAACAATATACTGGTCTTCAAACTCTCTACGAAAAATATTATGAAAAAGGCCTAGTTATAATAGGTATACCTTCTAATCAATTCGGTGGTCAAGAACCGGGATCAAATGAGGAAATAAAGAATTTTTGTGAAACAAACTTTAATATAACCTTTCCCATGACTGATAAAGTAGATGTTAAAGGTGAAAATTCCCACGATATATATTTATGGGCAAAAAAAAATTATGGCAAATCGACTATACCAAAATGGAATTTTCATAAAATTTTAATAAATAAAAATGGTAAAATTCAAAATACGTTTAATTCATTTGTAGACCCATTATCAAAAAAGATTACTAATGAAATTGAATTAATATTATAAAGTTAATGTCATTCCATCAAATCCAGGAATTATATTTTTAGGTAGTATTTTTTGAAGTTCATTATAGTCTAAATCAACATGCATATTAGTTAAAATTGTTTTTTTTGGTTTAATAAGCTTAACTAATTCCAGTACCCCTTCTAAATTAAAATGAGAAGGATGTTTGCTATAACGCAAACAGTCAATAATTAAATAGTTTAATTTATTTAAAATTTTTAAATCTTTTTTATAAATCAAATCAACATCACTTGCATAAGCTAATTTATCGTTGATTAAATAACATATGCTATCTATATTTCCGTGCCTTGCAGGAATTGATTTAATAGAAATCTTATTTTTTCTATTTATAAAAATATGTTTTTTTTTTAAATCCATAAGATTTAAGGTAGAAGGATATTGTGATGTTGATTGGAAACAATATTTAAATGTTGAATATAAATATTTTGATGTTTTTTTATCTGCATATGTGGGAATTTGTTTATTATTATTTAAAAAAAATGGCCTTAAATCATTAATACCATGAGTTTGGTCACCATGTAAGTGAGTATAAAATACTTTACTAATAGATCTTATTTTATTTGATATTAATTGTTGTCTTAAGTCAGGTGATGTATCTATTAAAATATTTTCATTATCAAATTTAATAACTGCAGAACATCTTGTTCTATGATTTTTTTTATTATTTAAATCACATTTACCAGAATAACCATCCGCTCTTGGAACACCCATCGAACTTCCACAGCCTAAAATTATAAACTTAGTTGACATAAAATTTTATTAAGTATTGAAGAGATTGTTAAAATTTTTAGTAGTTAGATCTATTATTTGTTTTAATGTTTTTTCTTTAATTAATGATAATTTTTTGGCAGTATATTTTATAAAACTTGGTTCATTTTTTTTCCCCCTCATAGGTATTGGAGCTAAAAAAGGGCTGTCAGTTTCAATAAGTAATTTATTTAAAGGAATAGATTTGAAAGTATTTTGTAATTCAATACTATTTTTAAAGGTAATTATTCCACTAGCTGAAAAAAAAGCACCCAAGGATAATAATTTTTTTGAGAATTCAAATGATCCTGTAAAACAATGCATTAATATTTTTAATTCATCATCTTTATAAGAATTGAGAATATTATATGTTTCTTCTTCAGCGTTTCTTGAGTGAACAATAATTGGTTTATTTAAAATAATTCCAGCCTCTATATGTTGTTTAAAACTATCTATTTGTCTTTGTTTGTTGCTGTGATTGTAAAAAAAATCTAACCCAGTTTCTCCTATACCAATAATTTTTTTATTTTCATTAGTATTTTTAATTATTGTTTCTTTGTTAACAATATTAATTTCAGTTTCATGAGGATGGATTCCATAAGTACCAAAAATAATTGGGTCTTTTTTAATTAAATCTTTAATTTTTTCAAAGCTATCAAATGTAGTACAGATAGTTAAAAGTTTATTAATACCAACATCTTTTGACCTCTTAATAACAGCATCAATATTTTCTAATAAAGGTTCATGATCTAAATGACAGTGTGAATCAATCATGCTTTTTTTCAATTTTTTGAAATAATATATCAATTTTATTAATACTATTTCCAGATTTAAGAAAATTGTGTGAACCAATTGATTCGAAGTTTATATCTTCAATTTTAAAATTAAAAATTGTAAGTGCTTTCTTAATTGAATTTGGAATTATTGGATAAAGCATAAATGAAATTTTCCTTATCATTTCAAGAGAGGTATAAACTATAGAATTTAATCTTTTTTTATTATCTTTTTTTTTCCATGGTTCTTGATCATTAAAATATTTATTAGCCTCAAATAAAGCACTAACTATAAAATTTATATAAAAATTAATATTTTGATTATCAATTTCATTTCTTAATACAGTTAAATTTTCTGAAAATTTATTTAACATAACAAGATCATCTTTATTAAATTCATCTAAAACAGGTATTTTTCCAGAACAATTTTTTTCAGCAAAAGCAGTGACTCTTTGACATAAATTTCCATAATTATTTGCTAAATCACTATTAATACAATCTTCAAGTTTTTCTATAGATATATTTCCATCATTTCCAAAAGATACTTCTTTGATGAGGTAGTATCTTAATGGATCTAAACCATAAGTTTCAATTATATCTAATGGATCTAAAATGTTTCCCTTAGATTTAGACATCTTTTCTTTACCAGATAATATCCAACCATGGCCAAAAATTTTATTAGGTAATGGTATCTTTGCAGCCATTAAAAATGCAGGCCAATAAACAGAATGAAACCTTAATATATCTTTTCCAATTAGATGAACTGAAGCAGGCCAAAATTTTTTAAATAAATCTCCATTAACATTTGGATAATCAAGTGCACTGATATAATTAGTAAGAGCATCTAGCCAAACATAAATGACATGATCGCTGTTGTTAGGTACTTTAATACCCCATGAAAAGGCTTTTCTACTAATGGATAAATCTTTTAAACCACTCTTTACAAAACTCACAACTTCATTTTTTCTTGATTTTGGTGAAATAAAAGATGGATTTTTTTTATAATAATCTAAAAGATTGTCTTGCCATTTTGAAAGTCTAAAAAAATAAGACTCCTCTTCTATCCATTCTACTTTAGAACCAGATACAGCAGCTGTCTTACTTCCTTCTTTTTCTACAATTTCATCATCAGAATAGTAAGCCTCATCTGAAATTGAATACCAACCAGAATATTTGGACAAATAAATATCATCATTTTTTTCTAATTCAGACCAAAGGTATTGTACAGCTCTTTTATGTCTTTCTTCAGTGGTTCTAATAAAATCAGTATTTGAAAGGTTTAATGTATCTGACAAATTTCTAAATGTTAAACTAATTTCATCACAAAATTTGAGCGGATCGATTTTTTTTTGTTCTGCAGCTCTTTGGATTTTTAATCCATGTTCATCTGTGCCAGTAAGAAAATGAACATCATATCCATCAATACGCTTAAACCTAGCAAAAAAATCAGCTATTATACTTGAATATGCATGACCCATATGAGGTTTTGCAGAAGGATAATATATAGGCGTCGTTATATAAAAATTTTTATCCATTTAATACTTTCGATTTAAATTCCATAAATAAACTTTCATCATCTAAATTAAATTTACTTACATTTTCAATCTTCTTTAAAAAATAATTATAAACTCTAAGAATATTATTTTTGTTATTGCTCGTTTTATATAGGTTAAATAAATATAATTCGAAGTAACTAATTATTAAATTTTTTGTTATTTGATCTTTTTTATAAAAACTATTTTCTATTAAATATGACAATAAATTAACTAAAGTAATTTTTTTAAGATTAATTTTTTTATCATTAGCAAAATTAACTAATTTTACAAAGTCACCGGGGCTATTATAATAATTAATTAAATCTGTATTAATCAAATCAAATAAGTTTTCTTTTAAAATTAAATTTGTAATTTTTATTGTTTGATCAAAACTTAAATCAATTTTAAAAGTAAGACACCGCGATTTTAACGTAGATAAAACATTCTTGCTATTATTATGTATAAGTATAAAAAATATATTATCAGCAGGTTCCTCAATAATTTTCAATAAAGCATTAACAGAGTTGATATTTAAATATTCAATATTATCAATTAAAATAAACCTTGGCCTATTATTAAATGTTGATTTCTGTGAATATGTAATCATTTGTCTTATTTGATTTATATCAATATTTTTTTTATCTTCTTTTAGGTCTATTAAATAAAAATTTGGATGAGAATTATTATTCATTAATTTAAATGATTTATTTTTATCGTTAAAAGTTAAATTTTCTAAATCATATTTATATTCTTCATTTTTTGAAAATATATAATTTATTAAATGATAACTTAATGTTGATTTACCAACACCTTTTTTACCACTTAACAAAATTTTATTAGGTAATTTATTTTTTTCATATAAATCTACAATTTGTAAAATATGTTTGTCTAGACCGTAGAGTTTATTTTGTTTACTGTAGACCATAAAATAAATTAAATTAATTGTTTGATCTTAGATATAATTAATTTTTTATTTATAGTTAAATCTAAATTAGAGTTAATTCTGAGATATTTTTTTGGGTTTTTATTGGAAATTTTTATAAATCCTTTTTGGACGCGTGAATAAAAAAGATTTTTAAATTTATCGTATCTGTTTAATTTTTTTCTTTTTGAGAGTCTTTGGAGCATATTTTTTTTATCAACAAGATTTAAAAATGTGAAGTTAACTTTAATTTTTCCAAGTAATAAATGATTAATAATATTTATAATCTTCATGCTCACACCCATTCCATAATGTTGATACGCAACTGTGGAATCAACAAATCTATCAATTAAAATTACCTTGATACCCATATTTTTTTTAATTATTTCTATATTTTCACTTCGTGATGCTAAATATAATAATAAATCAGTATTTTTGTTAAAATCTGACTTATTATTTAAAATTAATTTTCTAATTTTTTCTGCATTAACACTGCCACCAGGCTCTCTTATTTTTAAGAATTTAATTTTTTTTTTTTTTAAATAATTAGAAACATTATTTATATGCGAAGTTTTACCAGATCCTTCTATACCTTCAAAAACTATTATAGGTTTTTTAGACATCGCCCCAAATTAGATATTTTAAAGACTTTATAAATCTTGAAAATATATTTAGTCTTTTAATATCCTCAAACGCTAGTAAATTGTATTCCTTCACTAACTCACCTTTATATGTAACTAAAAATTTACCAATTATATCATCTTTTTTAATCGGAGCTTCAATTGGGCCATTATAAATCATTGTAACTTTTAAATATTTTTTATGAGCTCTTGGTACTGTTTTGTATATGTCTTCATTTACATATGCATCAAGAAAAGCTTTTTTCCCATGCCATACTTCAACATTTTCAATTGGGACGTTTGCCTTAGCAATTTGTATTAAACTAAAGTTAGTCATACCCCAGGTTAATAGTTTTGCACTTTCTTTAGATCTTGAATTTTTTGTTTCGAAACCACTACCAACTGCAATTAACCTTCTATTATCTCTTTTTACAGATGAAGCTAGTGAGTATCTTTCTACAGCTAAATAACCAGTTTTAATGCCATCGGCACCAATATTTTTATACAATAGTGGATTTCTATTTCCTTGAGTTATTGGATCACCGCCTGTTCTGTCCCATGTAAATTTTTTTTTTTTAAAATATTCATAAAACTTTGGATATTCTTTTATCAAGTAATTTGACATAATCATTATATCTCTTACTGTTGAATTATTATCTACATTGTTAATACCTGATGAATTAGCAAAATTAGTATTTATCATTCCTATTTCCTTAGCTTTAGCTGTCATTAAAATTGCAAACTCCTCTTCAGTGCCAGCAATACCTTCAGCCAAAGCAACACACGCATCATTGCCAGAGACTATAATAATTCCCTTTAAAAGTTCTTCAACAGTCACCAAGTCATTAACCATGATAAACATAGATGAATAGCCGGCTGTAGATAGTCTCCAAGCATTTTCTGAAACAACAAATTTATCATCCAATTTAATTTCACCTTTTCTTAATAAATCAAATGCAATAATCGAAGTCATAATTTTTGTCATTGAAGCTGGATAAATTGATATATCGGCATCTTTTTCGTATAAAATTTCACCCGATAAAAAGTCTTGAAGAATTGCCGAGCGAGCCTTTATGTCTAAATTAGAATTAGCATTAATATTAGATGTAAAAAAAAGTAAACACGAACCGAAAATTAGTAATTTTATTTTAATACATTTAATCATTTTTAATAATTTCAAGATTTTCAAATTGCAACATGTTTATATCATTATATGCGTTTTGTAGAGATTTTATGTTATTAAACGAACCTATATAAACCCTATATTTGTTCATCGATAGCTTTTTAATTTTGACTTGTTTAATTAATGTTTGCTCTTTTATTCTTTTAACAAGTGCATTTGCAGAATCATTAAAGTAGAAATCAGCAATCTTTATATTGTAAGAAAAAATAATTTTATTGATTTGACTCTTTTTTTTGATTTTTTTATTGAGATCATTAACAGTTATAATGTCAACTGGGGCCTTATCAGCTACTTTCTTCTCTTCATCAAAAGTTTTAGCTTTTTTAGCTAAAAACATGTAATTTTTAGGTATTAAAATAATTTCAATATAAGGTTGATTAATATCCAACTCTAACTCATTAAATACTCTTAAGGAAACAACCGAATTATTAAATGATGGATATTTTGCATTATTACCTACTGTTGCTATTAAAGATTTACCATTTAATAAATTGTTAATTTTTACTGTTGAGTTTTTTTTCAAGCTTTTTTGAAAAATAACAAGGCTTCTTTGATCAACTTTTTTTGAAATGATTTTATTTTCATATAATGAATCCTGATAAAGTAAAGTAAAGCCCTTACTTGTAAAAATGTAGTCTAAATCATTTTTAGCTTTTGTAGATGTTAAAGTTTTGGATGAACATCCAATAATAAAAAAAAATATTAAAATATATGAATAATTTTTAAAATTCATTTGAAAATTTTTCTTTTAATGTACATACGGCTAATGCAAATCTTAGAGATCTGTTCCATTGTAATATTTTTTCATAATTTTCAAAAATAACATAGGCAGGTTTTAGATTTTCAGAATTAGGTATTATATCTTTATCGGGCGTTATAATGGCAGCAATTAAATTTTTATCAATTTCATATTTTTCAACATCAACTACATATTTTTCTAAATCTTTAAATTTTTTTTTATTATGAATATTTTTTGCAGAAGTATTGAGTAAAATCTTAGGAGTATTTTTTTTTAATGATACTTCTATAAAACATGGTTCATTTTTTTTCCAACCAATTTTATTAATATAGTTAGCTGCCGATGCAAATGAATCAATTGTTTTTTTTAACTCAATAATATTATTATTATCATAGTCAATAGCATGATTTTTAATAGTAGTTGGCATAAATTGAAAATTTCCAAAAGCACCTGCCCAAGATCCATATAAAATTTTATGATCTATAATTCCATTTTCCACTAATTGAAGTAAAGTTATCAGCTCATTTGTAAAAAAATCACTTCTTCTTTTATCAAAACTAAGTGTAGATAAGGAAGATAAAATATCCATTTTTCCAAGGTAAGTTCCAAAATTTGTTTCAATACCCATCAAAGCAAGTAAAAGTTCTTTTTCTACAGAAAATTTTTTATCAATTGAATTTATAAAGTCTTTATTATTTTTAAATAAATAAGTACCCTTTTTAATTTTTTGTTTAGATGTTCTTTTAGAAATGTATGTATATGTGTCTTCATAAGATTCAGGTTGATAACGATCATACTTAATAACTTTAGGCAAATATATTACATTTGACATTGTTCTATTAAATGTATCTTCAGAAATATTATTCTTTAATGCATATATTTTGAAATCTTTTAACCAGTCATTAAAAGTTAATTCATTTGAATGCAAAATAGAATTGAAAAATATCGTGATATTAATAATAAAATTTTAATTATTTTCATATAAATCTTTTAAATAGATAAATACAGCAATCCAGATTAAAATGAAACTTACTAACTCAGTTAATAAAAATGGTTCATTATAGTAAAAAAAGCCCAGTAAAAATTGACAAGTTGGTGTTATATAAAAAACCATACCAGTGGGTCCTAATCCAGAAAGCTCAACACCTCTTACGTAAAGAAATAATGGAATCACTGTCATTGGCCCAGCTAACATTAATAAAAACATTAATGAAGGATTTGAAAGTTTAAAATCGTTTAAATTATTTTGAACAATAAAATAAAATATTAAAATTACAAATGGTAATATAAATAAACTTTCAATTAATAGTCCTATATCAGTATCTACATTAATTTTTTTTCTTAAAAGGTTATAAAAACCCCAACTTAAAGCCACAATCAAACCAACCCAAGGTATAGACTTAAAATTAAAAAAAAGTAAAAAAATTATTGAAATTATAACCAAACAAATAGAAAAAATTCTTTTAGTATTAATTTTTTCTCTATAAAAAACATAACCTAAAAAAACGCTTAAAATTGGCATTATGAAATATCCAAAACTGGCGTCAATAATTTGGTTGTTAGCAACAGCATAAATCCAAACAGCCCAATTAATAAAAATCAATAACCCAGAAAAAAAAAGTGTAATTAATTTTTTTTTATTAGCTATAACTTCAAAAAAAATATTCCATTTTAAAAAATAGGTAGTTGATATAAGAAGAACAAAACTTGTCCAAAGACTTCTGTGGACAACTACCTCAATATGTCCAGTAAAAGAGATATATTTGAAATAGATAACACCTATTACCCCCCACCAGAAAGATCCTAAAGCAGTTAATACAATACCTTTATTAAAGTCATTATTTTTCATTTTAAATACTAATTAACGACATAATTCACTAATTAATTAGTTTGTCTATTTTATAGTTGAATTATTAATCTATGATTATAAAACGATGCTAACGGAGAGATGGCTGAGCGGTTGAAAGCACCGGTCTTGAAAACCGGCATGGGGGCAACTCCATCCTGGGTTCGAATCCCAGTCTCTCCGCCATTAAAAATCCTTATAAACAAAATTTTTAAATAATTCAGTTACCTTGTTTGTTTCAATTTTTTTATCTAAAATTTTACCTTGATTAAAATTATAAAGGTTTTCATCATCTAGATCCAATAGATTACATAAATAAATCAATTCAATATCTGTTAATGTATTAATGTATTTTTGTGTGAAAGAACTTAGAAGTATATCCATTTCTTTTGTTCCCCTGTATCTTGATCTATAAATAATTTTTTTTTTAAAATCTTCTGTATTAATGCTCATAAAATTTAATATATTCTATCTATCATGAAAAATACGAATAATTTTAATTATTTATTATCTGATTTAACAAAATTGACTGGTGTTGGAAAAAAAACCATGGCAATTCTTAAAAAAAAAAATATTAATAATATATTTGATTTATTATGGAGATTGCCAAAATCTTATACAGATAGAAGTTTAACAAGTAAAATTAATGAATTACAAATTGGAAATATTCATACAATTAAAGTTATTCCTACAAAATATCTTTTTCCAAGATTAAGAAATCTACCCAATAAGGTAAATTGTGAAGATGAGACGGGAAAAATAGATTGTATTTTTTTTAATAGTTTTGAGGGATATGTTAGAAAAATATTACCGTTAAATGAAGAAATTACAATTAGTGGTAAAATAACTAGATTCAAGGATAAATATCAAATTACTAACCCCACTTATATATCAAAAGATAGTTCATTAATTGAAACTGTTCACAATAAATACTCATTAACTGAAGGTATTACTGAAAAATCATACAATAAAATTATCACACAAATTTTAAAAAATTTACCTACCCTAGATGAGTGGCATGCTCAAAAGGTCTTAAAAAATTTTGGTAACACAAGTTGGAATGATTCAATTATTAAATTACACGATCCAAAAAATATAGCCGATTATAAATCAAATTTTTACAGAAGGTTAGCTTATGACGAAATTTTATCTTCATTTTTAGTAAATTCAGAAATAAGAAAAAAAATTAAAAAAATTAAAAAAGATGCAAAAACTTTTACAGAAAATTCTTATAATAACACTATTTCAAAGCTTAATTTTAAATTAACAGCGGATCAAAATAAAACTCTAATTGATATTAATAAAGATTTATCATCCAAAAGTAAAATGTTTAGATTATTACAGGGAGATGTTGGTAGTGGAAAAACTATTGTATCGTTTATATCAGCATTAAATGTAATTGAGTCAAATTTTCAAGTCGCTCTAATGGCTCCAACAGAAATTTTAGCAAGACAACACTATAATCTAGCAAAACAACTATTTAACAAAAATATAAATATAAAACTACTATCAAGCAAAAGTGATAATAAAGAAAAAAATGAAATAATAGCTGGATTGAAAAATAACAAGATTAACATGGTATTTGGCACACATGCCATTTTTCAAAAAAAAATCATATTTTCAAAACTTGGTTATATAATAATAGATGAACAGCATAAATTTGGTGTAAGACAAAGAAAACTCTTATCTGATAAAGGTGGAAAAAACTGTGATGTATTGTTGATGTCAGCAACTCCTATACCAAGAACTTTGACAATGTCTATTTATGGGGACATGGATATTTCTATTATTAGAGAAAAACCAAATCATAGAAAAGAAGTTAAAACATACAGTAAACTTGAAAGTAAAATAGATGATGTGCTTAAATTTGTAAAAAAAGAAATCAATGAAGGAAACCAAGTATTTTGGGTTTGTCCATTAATCGAAGAATCAAAAAAAATAGACCATCAATCTTCTGTAAAAAAATTTGAATATTTGAACAAACTATTCCCAAATAAAGTTGGTTTACTGCATGGTAAAATTGTTAATGAGGAAAAAGAAAAAATATTAAATAAATTTTTAAATAAAGATTATTTAATATTAGTATCAACAACAATTATTGAAGTGGGTATAGATTTTCCCAATGCAAATGTAATAATAATTGAAAATGCTAATAAATTTGGCTTATCACAATTACATCAATTGAGAGGAAGAGTTGGTAGAGGATCTAAGCAAGCAAGCTGTATATTAATGTTTAAATCTAATTTAAGTGTAAATGCAAAAAAAAGAATTAATATTTTAAAAAACTCTAATGACGGATTTGAAATATCCGAAGAAGATATGAAACTTAGAGGTTTTGGAGATTTATTAGGATTTAAACAAAGTGGTGTTAAAAATTTTAGATTAGCAGATCCAGTTCATAATGAAGATTTATTTATTTTAGCAGATAAAGAGGTTAGAGAAATTGAAAACCAAAATTTAAACATCAAGAGGTATAAGCCCCTATTAAAGCTTTATGATCAAGCAGATATAATCAATGATATTATTTAATTGTTAGGATTTGAAGTACCTGCTGATACGATAAATTTAGATGCTTCTTCAAAATTCATTTCTAAGAATATAACCTCTTCTTTTGGAAACATTAATAAAAAACCACTTGTAGGGTTTGGTGTTGTTGGTACAAATACATTTAGCAAGTCTTTATTTGTCTTTTTTCTAATTTCGCCTGTATTTTCCTTTGTTGCAAATCCAACTGCCCAACATCCTTTCCTTGGATATTCAACCAATACAACACTTTTTTTATTTCCTTCTTGGTTTGTAAAGGATTCTGTCATTTGAACTATTGCTGAATATATAGTTCTTAATATAGGTATACGTTTAAATAAATCATCTACGATCTGTAAAAACTTTTTTCCTAAAAAAGATAAAGATAGACCACCAACTATAGTTATAAATATCAATGTGACAAATATTTCTAAACCAGGTATTGAAAATGGAAGGTAGGTATTTGGATTTAAACCATAGGGAATTAATTTTGTTGAAATATTAATTAAAAATTTACTTAAATATAATGTAAATCCAATAGGTATTAGAACAACAACACCCGTAAAAAAATAATTTCTTAACCTTAAAGCTATTGATTTTTTTTTTTTTTTCAACATTGTCAACTATTTATTGCTTGAATATATTACAAAAACAACTGCAATGATAAATAATAACGCCAAAATTTTATTGTTTAAATTCATATATTTTAGTAAACATATTTTTAACAAAAATTTATTAAAATGGATAGAAGAAAATTT
>Ga0307986_10000923_pt1 | contig 21691 bp, 32 predicted proteins | sample EllFjometageno82_FD_203170 | JGI IMG/M metagenome (GOLD analysis project Ga0307986, IMG submission 203170) | Marine microbial communities from Ellis Fjord, Antarctic Ocean - #82 | ecosystem: Environmental > Aquatic > Marine > Unclassified | place: Southern Ocean | collected 2014-10-09
CACTGAAAGAGAACACGAGATTGAATTATTTAACCCTGAAGAATTTTGGACTTTAAGTATTCAATTTAATGATGATGATAAAAACTCTTTGCTAGCTAGTATTACTCAACTAAATGATAAAAAAATTGAGAAATTTTCTTTTAAAAATAAGTCTGAAATTGATAAGGCTATGGACGAAGTAAAATCTAAAAAATTTCAAATAAATGATATCTCAAGTAAAGTTGTTAATAGAAATCCTTCTGGTCCTTTTACTACCTCTACATTACAACAGGTTTCATCTGGAAGACTAGGTTATGGAGCGTCTCGTACAATGCAAATAGCTCAAAAACTTTATCAAGGGATAGAAATAGATGGAGAAACAATTGGACTTATTACGTATATGCGTACAGATGGTACAAATTTATCAACTGATGCAATAGAAACTTTTAGAAAATATATAAAAACTGAATTTGGTCAAGAATATGTTCCCGATAGTCCAGCAAGTTACTCTGGAAAAAAAGCTAAAAATGCCCAAGAAGCACATGAAGCAATTAGGCCAACAGATATTATGCGCGCTCCAGATACAGTTAAAAAATATCTAAGCACAGATCAGCATAAATTATATGATTTAATTTGGTGTAGAGCCCTATCCTCTCAAATGAAGGCTGCACAATTTGACAGAAACACTATTACAATAACATCAAACGACAACGGTACTATCTGTAAAGCTAGTGGTTCCGTTATCAAATTCGATGGTTTCTTAAAAATTATGAAAGATAATAAAAAAGATGATGATGAGGATATTCTTCCTGAAATGAAAAAAGGTCCAATAAATATTGAATCATTGGTGGATGAACAACATTTTACTCAACCACCACCCAGATATTCAGAAGCAAGTTTGGTTAAAAAATTAGAGGAATTAGGCATTGGAAGACCTTCAACATATGCAAGTATCATCTCAGTTATATCAACAAGAGGCTATGCAGAATTTATTAATAAAAGATTTCATCCAACAGATAGAGGTAAATTAATATCTGCTTTTCTTGAAAAACTTTTCTCTAAATATGTGGATTATAATTTTACTGCAGAGTTAGAAAATCAATTAGATGACATAACGACAGGCAAAGAAGGATGGATAAAAGTTCTTGAGAAGTTTTGGAAAGATTTTAATCAAAATGTATCAGATGTTAAAGAAAAACGAACTAGAGAAGTTTTGGATTTACTTAATGATAGTTTGGGTAGTTTAATTTTTGAAAGAGACAAGGATGGAAGTATCAATCGACAGTGCAAACTATGTAGTGATGGCTCTTTAAGTTTAAAAAATAGTTTTAGAGGAGGTGCATTTATAGGTTGTTCTAACTATCCAGATTGTAAATTTACAAGACCTTTATCTAAAGCAAAAGCTGCAGCCCAATCTCAACTTGCTGAAGCAAAATTAATTGGAAAACATGAAAATGGTAATGATATGTACCTTAAAAATGGAAGATTTGGTCCTTACATTCAATATAAAAAAATTGACGAGATTAAAGTAGAGGAAATTCTTGAAACTAAAAAAAAAAAGAAAGCCAAAAAAAAGAAGTTTGATAAAGAGGACAATAATTTAAGAAATGTATCGATACCAAAGGGAATAACTTTAGACAGTGTTGATTTAGATGGGGCAAAATTTTTATGCTCACTTCCGAAAAGTCTGGGAATTAATCCCGAAAATCAAAAAGATATAATTTTAAACTCAGGAAGATTTGGCCCTTATTTGAAATGTGAAAATAAATCAGTAAGAATTGAAAATGTTGAGGAAATTTTTTCGATTGGGTTAAATAGAGCCATAACGTTAATAGCCGAAGCTAAACCAGGAAGAATGTCTGCTTCAATTATAAAAGATCTTGGAGAACATCCCGAAGATAAAAAGCCCGTTCGTATAATGAAAGGTCAATATGGTCCATACATTAAATATAAATCCCTTAATGCAACAATACCTGAGGAAAAAGACCCACTAGAACTTAATATGGATGAAGCATTAATATTGATTGAGAAAAGAAAAGAATACGATAAAAATAAGAAATCAAAAATGAAGAAAAAAAAGACAAAAAGGAAATTAAAATGAATTTTGAAGAAAAAATTAAAGAATTAAAAATAGAATTACCTGAGGCTAAAGCTCCAGTCGGGTCATATGTTGCATCAAAAGTTTGTGGTAATATGCTTTTTATATCAGGCCAAATTTCAATATCAGCTAACGGAGAGTTAATTAAAGGAAAACTTGGACAAGAATTAAAGACAGATGAAGGCTACGAAGCTGCTAAAAGATGTGGACTGAGCATTGTTTCCCAAGTTAAAAAAGCTTGTAATGGAGATTTATCTAAAATTAAATCATGTATAAAATTGACTGGTTTTGTTAACTCAACAAAAGATTTTATAGAACAACCAAAAGTAATTAATGGTGCTTCAGATCTAATTGCCTCAATATTTGGAGATGCTGGAATGCATACGAGAGCAGCTGTTAGTACAAATAGTCTACCACTAGGAGTTTCTGTAGAGGTTGATGCTATCTTTGAATTAAATTAACGACCAACACCAAAATACCTAATCTTTAACTCTTTCATTTTAGTTGGTGAGTAAATATTTCGCATATCAAATATTATAAACTTATTATTTAGAACTTCTTTTTTAAAGTTTATAGACTTGAAATCATTCCATTCAGTATGAATTATTATTAAATTTGCATCTTTTATTGCAGAATGAATATTGTCTGAAAAATAAACATTTTTTAATTTTTTAAATTCAGTTTTCTCACCAGTTGGATCAAAATAATTTATTTTAGCCCCTTTTTTAATTAATGAAGGTATCATAGTCAGACTTGATGAATCTCTCATGTCATCAGTGTTAGCCTTAAAAGTAACACCTAAAAAACATATTTTTTTATTCTTAATTTTTCCTTTTAAAATATCAAAAATTCTTTTTAATAATAATGAAGATCTATTATTATTAGATTTAATTACAGTTTTGATAACAGACAAATTTGTTTTAAACTTATGAGCAGTAGTAGCTATAGCTTTAGTATCTTTTGGAAAACATGACCCACCATAAGCAGGACCCGCCCTAAGGAAGCGTCCACCAATTCTTTTATCGAGGCCCATACCGATAGAAATATCCTCTATATTAACATCTATTTTCTCACATAAATTTGCAAGCTCATTAATGAAGGTTATTTTTGTAGCTAAGAAAGCATTAGATGCATATTTTATTAATTCAGCTGCTCTTCTTGATGTATTAAGGTACTCTGCACCTTTTGATATTAAGGGCGTATAAAGATTTTTTAAGATTTTGTTTGATCTCTTATCTTTAGTGCCTATTACAACTCTATCAGGGTATGTAAAATCTCTTATAGCCTCACCTTCTCTTAAAAACTCAGGGTTAGAAACAACGGAAAAAAGTTTTTTAGATACTTTTTGCAAAATAATTTTTTCAATTTCATCACCAGTTGTAACTGGAACTGTTGATTTTGTGATTATAATTTTAAATTTAGAAATAGAACTTCTTATTTCTTTGGCAACATTATAGATTTGACTTAAATCAGCACCATTACCATTATTTTTAGTAGGTGTACCAACGCAAATAAATATGATGTCTGAATTTAAAACTGAATCTTTTAAATTTGTGGAAAATTTTAATCTTTTATTCTTATAATTTTTTAAAACTAATTCATCTAAACCTGGTTCATAAATTGGAATAATACCTTTTTTTAAATTTTCAATTTTTTTTAAATCTCTATCCACACAAATAACATCATTACCAAGATCTGAGAAACAAACACCACTAACCAAGCCAACATAGCCTGTACCTATCATGCATAGTTTCATATTTTACCAATTTCCAAGGTTGAATTAATATAACCCTTCATCGTTCCACAATCTAAATATTTTCCAGAAAAATTATGACCAATAAATTTATTATCATCATTAATTAAAGATTGTATAGCATCTGTAATATGAATTTCTCCACCCTTGCCTGGTTTCAGTTTAGATAATTTATTAAAAATTGTCTTAGGCAATATATATCTTCCTATGACTGCATTATTAGATGGTGCTTTTTTAATGGTAGGTTTTTCTACAACACTTTTAATTATAAAATTTTTATTATTAATTCTTGTTTTAATATTGTATATACCCCATCTTGAAACTTCTTTTTTATTTACTTTCATGCTAGCCATTACAGATGCATTAAACTTTTTATGTACATTAATCATAGATTTTGAACAATTTTTTTTAATTATTAAATCATCTGGCAATAGCATTAAAAAATAATCATCTTTAATAAAATTTTTTGTTTTAAAAACAGCATCACCCGTTCCTAGTGGCTTATCTTGAAATACAAATTTAATCATCTTTTTGTATTTTAAAATTTTTTTATATTCACTCAAGATACGTGAGTCTTTTTTACGCTTAATAATATCTTTATAAAATTTATCGTTATAAAAATATTTTTTAATCATGATTTTTTTCTTTGAAATAATAAAAATAACTTCTTTTATTCCAGCCTCAATACACTCATCCAAAATATACTCTATACCGGGCTTACCATTAATTGGTAAAAGTTCTTTAGCAAAAACACTTGTTAAAGGAAGTAGCCTTGTTCCAAGTCCGGCTAAAGGAATTATTGCTTGTTTAATCATATAAATGTTTTACTTATTAATCTTATTATTACAAATGAAATTAATAAGACAAATAACTGATTTAAATAAGGCAATTAATAGTGAAAAACAGTTAGGGTTTGTTCCCACAATGGGTGGTCTCCACAAAGGACATATGGCCCTAATTAATGCTTCTAAAAAGAAATGTAAAAAAACCTTGGTTACTATTTTTGTTAATCCAACACAATTCAATAATAAAAGTGATTATAAAAATTATCCTAGAAATTTAAACAAAGATCTTGAAATTCTTAAAAAATCTAAAGTAGACTACGTTTATTTACCAACAGTAGATCAGATTTATAAGAAGCAAAAATCACCCAAAATTATATTAAATAAATCACATAAAGTATTATGTGCAAAATTTAGGAAAGGTCATTTTGAAGGTGTAATTGATGTTTTAAATCGTTTTATAAAATTAATATCACCACAAATGATTTTTATGGGTGAAAAAGATTATCAACAGTTTTTTTTATTTAAAAATTTTATAAAAAAAAAATATAAGATTAAAATTTACCCCTGTAAAACTGTCAGAGATTCAAATAATATAGCTTTATCAACTAGAAATAACCTATTAGATAAAAATGATATTACTACCTCTGGGTTAGTTACTAATGAATTATTTATCTTAAAGAATAAGATTAATAATAATAAAAAAAAATCTAAGAAACTGATTTTAATTATCAAAAAAAAATTAATTGAAAAATTTAATATTAAAATTGAATATTTAGAATGTAGAAATTTAGTTAACTTGAGTACTAATCTTGACAAAAAACCATTTAAGCTGTTTGTTGCTTATTATTTAAATAATGTAAGGCTTATAGATAATTTTTAAAGAAAATAGGCACTAACACCCAGGAATGATACAAAACCAATAACATCTGTTATGGTTGTAACAAAGACACTTGATGCTATGGCTGGATCAATATCCATTTTCTTTAAAGTTATTGGAACAAGTATCCCAAATAATCCCGCTACTATCATTGTGACAATCATTGACATGGAAATAATCATTGAAAGTAAAAAATCTTGAAACCATATTTGCACCACAAGCGCACTAATTACTGCAAAAATAATTCCATTTAAAATTCCAATATTAAATTCTTTTAAAATATTGCTTGAAAAATTATTTTTAGTTAAATCATTTGTTGCTAACGTTCTAACTGTTACAGCTAAAGTTTGCATACCAGCATTGCCACCCATTGAAGCAACGATTGGCATTAAGAAGGCTAACACAACCATTTGCTCTATTGTTGCACCAAATAAACTTATGACCCAAGTTGCAAGGAATGCTGTAAAAAGATTTAATAAAAGCCAGTTAAATCTTCGTTTTGTTTTTTTTAAAACACCATCTGTAATTTCTTCATCACCTACCCCAGCTAGTCTTAGAGCGTCCTCTTCAGCTTCTTCTTTCAATACTGTTAAAACATCATCATACATGATCATACCAACAAGCTTATTATTTTTATCGACTACAGCAGCGGAATTTAAATTATAGTTCTCAAATAAGTTACCGACTTCTTCTTTATCCATATCTACAGGAATAGGTAGTTGTGACTCCGACATAATTGAAAGCATTTTTGTATCTCTAGATGTTGTTAAAACTTTTGATGATGGGACTGTTCCAATAGGTCTAAACTCTTCATCTACAATAAAAATTTCTAGAAATTCTTCAGGTAAATCTTTGTTTTCTCTCAAATAATCAATTGTTTGTCCTACAGACCAATTACTTGGTATTGCAGTAAATTCACGTTGCATAATTCTAGCAGCCGTATCTTCTGGATAACTTAAACTTTCAAGTAATGCAAAACGGTCTTTTGGTGGTAGTGAACTTAAAATAACATTTTTATCTTTCTCATCAACATTTTCTAAAATTGCTATAGCATCATCTGATTCTAGGTTTTTTAAAAGCTTAACTATAGAATCTGGAGAAAGATAAGCGATAATCTCAGATTGTATAGACTCGTTAAGTTCAATAAAAACCTCAGGATCGATATTAAAGTTATTGAGCTTTATTAAGCTCTCTCTATTATCTTGACCCAGGTGTTCAATAATATCTGCTGCATCGGCTGGATGCATTTCTTTAAATGAATTAGTAATGAATTGATCATCGTTGTTAGCAATTTTCGTTGTAACAAGTTTTATATATTCTTTATTAAACTCAAAATTAACTTTTTTATCTTTTATTTTTTTTATTAAAGACATAAATTTACCTATAAATCAATTTTGCACTATTAGTGTATAATAAGAATAATACAATTTATAAATGAATATAGAGATTAAAAAGTCCATAAAACCGATAAAATATGATGACGCAATAAAATTTCTTGAAGAAAGATTGCTAAAAATAAGCAGTAATAAAAAAAGTGATTTAATTTGGATCCTCGAACACGAAGAAATTTATACAGCTGGTACAAGCTATAAAGAAGATGAGGTTTTAAATAAAGATATAAAACTCATTAAAACTAATCGTGGTGGTAAAATTACTTATCATGGACCTGGACAATTAATTTGTTATTTTGCTATAGATCTAAAAAAAAGACAAAAAGACATTAGAAAATTTATAACATTAATCGAAAAAACAATTATAGAAAGTTTATATGAGTTTAATATTAAATCATTTGGTGATCCAAAAAATATTGGTATTTGGATTAATGATAGAAATGGTATTAAAAAAGTTGCTGCAATTGGTGTGCGTGTAAGTAAGTGGATTGCGTATCATGGTTTTGCTATAAATATCAGTAATGATCTAACAAAATATAAAAATATCATTCCCTGTGGTGTTTATGACAAAGGTGTAACAAACCTAAAGTCTGTCAATGATCAGAACTATAATATATTGAGTGATATAATTATTGATAATTTTACTAAAAACTTGGAAATCTGAGTCTTTTAGTTTTTAAAAGTTTCTTGAAATAATCTGGTAAGAGTGCTGTGTATGTGTATTTTTTATCCTTAATCATGAATTTAATCTGATAAGAGTGCAACATTAAATTCTTATTAATTGCTTTATCTGTATTGCTAAATTTATATTTTTGATCACCGTAAATTGGTGAGCCGACTGCATATAGTTGTTTTCTAAGTTGGTGTTTTCTACCAGTTATTGGTTTCATTTCAACCAAGCTACAAATTGAGTTTTTATCTAAAACTTTATATGTGGTTCTAGCCTTTTCTACTATTTCTTTGTCATTGTCATATCTAGTAAGATCATCATTCCATTCACCAGAATCTTTTTGTAATTCACCATGACATATAGCTAAATAAGTTTTGTGAACTTTTCTTAATCTAAATAATGATGTTAACAATTGTGCAGCCTCTCTATGTTTTGCCATGATGAAAACACCCGATGTATCTTTATCCAATCTATGAACTGAAAAAGGTTTTGTATTTTGAAAAATATCACTTCTAGCAAAAATATCTACTAAGTTTTTTTTTGATTTCGTTCCTCCTTGAACGGAAATACCCGAACTTTTATTCAACACAATGAAGTCATCGTTGTTATCAATTATTAAATCTTCGTTCTCTTTAATGACTTCTTCAGATGGTAGAAATTTAATTGTTTTTTGAACAATTGTTTCTTTAAAATCAAAGTTAAATAGATCGACAATATCGCCTGTTTTTACTTTATGGGAGCTTTTTACTTTTTTATTATTAATTTTAACTTTTCCACTTTTCAAACTTTTTTCAATTAAGCCTTGTGGGTAATTACCAAGATTATTACGTATCCATCGATCAATACGCATATCGTTGAACGCTGATTCAACGTTAAATGACTTTTTCATGATGTTATATTTTTATATAGAAAATTAAGCAGTAGCTAATTTTTTCTCTTCGTTTTTGTCTTTAGTTGGTTCTTTTTTCTTTTTATCAACTCTTTTTGCAAGAACATCTCTGTCAACAAACTCAATCACAGCCATTGGTGCATTATCTCCGTACCTAAAACCAGCTTTAATTATTCTAGTGTACCCACCATTTCTTTTTTCATACCTTTTAGATAAAGTTTTTGTAACTTTACGTGCAGAGCTAATATCTTGCAACTTAGTCATTAACATTTTTGTTGTTAGTAAAGTTTCTTTTTTTCCTAATGTAATTATTTTATCAGCTTGTGGCTTTAAAAATTTTGCTTTTGGGAGTGTGGTTGTAATTTGTTCATACTTAATTAAAGAATTAAGCATATTCTTTAATAGTGCTTTTCTATGCTCAGAAGTACGGTTAAGCTTTTTATTAGCCATTCCATGTCTCATTAGATTTGTTCCTCTAATTTTTTAGATATTTCAACAATGTTTTCTGGTGGCCAATTAGGTATTTCCATACCTAGATATAGAGACATTCCAGTTAAAACTTCTTTAATTTCATTTAAGGATTTTCTTCCAAAATTTGGAGTTCTTAGCATTTCACCTTCCGACTTTTGTACTAAATCACCTATATAAATAATATTATCATTTTTAAGACAGTTCATTGACCTTACTGATAATTCTAACTCTTCAACTTTTCTTAATAAATTTTTATTAAACTCGGGTTCTGTTGAAACTTCCTTCACAACTACTTCTACTGGCTCATCAAAATTAACAAACATATTCAGTTGATCTTGGAAAATTCTAGCTGAATAAGCAACCGCATCTTCCGCTGAGATAGACCCGTTAGTTTCAACTTCCATTGATAGTTTATCATAATCTAGTGCCTTACCTTCTCTAGCAGTGCTTATTGAGTAAGAAACTTTTTTTACAGGGCTATATAAAGAATCAATCGCAATTAAACCAAGTGGTGGTTCTTCTGGCTTATTCATGACGGCAGGAACATAACCTTTTCCAGTACCAACATTCATTTCCATATGGAAATTAGTCTTTTCATCAAGATTACAAATTACTAAATCTGGGTTTAATATCTCAATATCAGCTACAGATGTAATATCAGATGCTTTAATTTCGCCTGGTCCTTTTGCGTCTAAAATTAATTTTTTTGTACCCTCTGAAGAACTTTTTAAAGCTAGGGATTTAACATTTAAAACTATATCTGTTACATCTTCTCTTACACCTTTGATAGACGTAAATTCATGTAAAACACCATCTATTTGTATTGAAGTTACGGCAGCACCTCTAATAGACGAAAGTAGAATTCTTCTTAATGAGTTACCTAATGTTAGACCATAACCTTTTTCTAAAGGTTCAGCTATAATTGTTGCATGTGACTTGTCTTCACTAATTTTAACATCTAGTTGGGCTGGTTTAATTAATGCTTTCCAGTTTTTAACATTGACATTTAAACTTTCCATTTAAACTCTCCTTTTTTTTGGTGGTCTAGCACCGTTATGTGGCATTGGTGTTGTATCTTTTATTGAAAGGATCTTAAATCCTTTTGCTTGCAAAGCTCTTAAGGCTGTTTCTCTTCCAGAACCAGGTCCTTTAACTTCTACAGAAAGAGTTTTCATTCCATATTCTAATGCTTTAGATGCTGCTGAGTCTGCAGCAATTTGTGCAGCATAAGGTGTAGACTTTCTTGAGCCCTTAAAACCCTTTGAGCCAGATGATGACCATGAAATAACGTTCCCATTAGTGTCTGCAATTGAAATTATTGTATTGTTGAATGTGGACTGAACATAGGCAATTCCATTAAGAATACTTCTTTTAATTTTTTTTTTTTTTTTCGAGTATGAGCTCTTTTTAGATCCTTTAGCAACTTTTTTTTCAACTACAGAATCTGTGTTTTCTACTTTTTCTACTTTAGCCATAAATTAATTATTTTTTAAGTGGTGTTAATTTTTTACCTGCAATAGCTATAGCTTTACCTTTTCTAGTTCTAGCATTACATCTTGTTCTTTGTCCTCTAACGGGAAGTTTTTTTCTATGTCTTGACCCTCTGTAGCAGGCAAGGTCGATTAATCTTTTTATAGTTAAAGAGTAGTCTCTTCTAAGATCACCTTCTACCTTAAAATTTGAATCAATATATTCCCTAATCTTTAAAATATCTTCATCTGTTAGTTCGTTAATTCTTTTTGCATTTGGAATTTCTAATGATCTACAAATCTGGTTTGAAAACTTATCTCCTATACCATAGATATAAGTTAGCCCTATGTGGACAAGTTTGTTTTGGGGAATGTTTACACCTGCTATACGAGCCATAATTTCTGAGAATAAATTTAGCCTTTTATATAAGAAGATGTTCTAAAGTCAACGCCTTAAACATTAAGTACGGCATTGATTTTACTCGTAATTTGATCAATATCACCAGCTCCATCGATTTCTGTAAAATTGGCATTTTTTGAGTAAAAATCCAGTACTGGCGTAGTTGTTTTCATATACGTGTCATATCTTGCAACTACTACATCAAAATTGTCATCTTTTCTCTTTTTAAGAAACTCTTTACCGCAGGGGTGTAAATCAATTTGTTTTTTATTAAAAAATTCATTTAGGGTCATATTACATTTATCACATGTCATTCTACCCATAATCCTCTTTTCAATGATATCCTTTGAAACATTTAAAAAAACTATATGGCCAATAGTTTGATCGAATTCACCTAAAATTAACTCTAGGTTCTTAGCTTGGTCAACATTTCTGGGATATCCATCAAAAATTATTCTGTCTCTAAATTTAAGATTTGTAATAGATTTTCTTAATAAAGTATTAACAGTCTCGTCTGAAGCAAATTTACCATTTGAAATCAAAGCTTCAATTTCTGAACCTAGTGGAGTTTTTAATCTAACTTCTTCTCTTAAAAGATTTCCAGTTGATAACTGAAAGTAATTATGTTTTTTTACAATAAATTGAGCCTGCGTCCCCTTACCAGCGCCAGGAGGACCAAATAAAATAATATTCACAAATTATTTACCGAATTTTGTTTTTTTAATTAATTGCTCATATTGAGAACTCATTAATCTTGTCTGTATTTGAGTTACAGTGTCAATCGCAACAACAACAACAATTAAAATTGAAGTACCACCAAGGTAAAAAGGTATTGGATAATTCGCAATTAAAAATTCCGGCATCAGACACACAATAGTTAGATAAAGTGCTCCTATTGTTGTAAGTTTAGTAACAATTTTTTCTATGTATAGAGCGGTATTTTCTCCAGGCCTAATCCCTGGTACAAAGCCTCCATATTTTCTTAAATTATCAGCAGTCTCTGTTGGATTAAAAGTGATTGATGTATAAAAAAATGTAAAAAATATTATTCCTGAAGCGTATAGTAGCATGTAAAGCGGTTGACCCTGAGTAAAGTATGAGCTTATATTTAGGAATGCATCATTATCTGAAAAACTAAAATTAGAAAAAGTTACAGGTAACAACAATAAGGCTGATGCAAAAATTGCCGGTATTACACCCGCTTGATTAATTTTTAACGGTAAATGAGAAGACTCCCCACCATACATTTTATTACCCATTTGTCTTTTTGGATAATTTATTAGAATTTTTCTTAATGCTCTTTCCATAAAAACAATAAACATGATTGTTCCAATTAATAACGCAAAAATTCCAATAATCATTATTGTAGACACGGCACCAGTTCTACCTAGCTCAAAAGTAGTGACCAAAGCTCTTGGAATTTCAGCCACAATTCCAGCAAAAATAATTAATGAAATACCGTTACCAATACCTCTTTGTGTTATTTGCTCTCCAAGCCACATTAGAAACATTGTTCCAGCAACAATAGTTGATACTGCTGTTAATGTAAAAAATAACCCTGGATTAATTACCAAATCTGCAGAAGACTGTAAGCCAATAGATAGCCCATAACCTTGAATAGTAGCTAATAATACCGTTCCGTATCTAGTTATTTGAGTAATCTTAGCTCTACCAGTTTCTCCCTGTGCTTTTAAATTTTTAAAATAATCAGATACCCCAGTTAACAACTGAACAATAATAGATGAGGAAATATAAGGCATAATTCCTAGAGCAAAAATTGCCATTCTACTTACAGCTCCACCCGAAAATACATTAAACATTCCAAGTAACCCTTTTTGATTACCGCTCATCATTGTTTGTAATTGCTCTGGATCAATGCCGGGAATAGGCACAAAAGTACCAAATCTATAAACTGCTAAAATAAATATTGTGAAAATTATTCTATTTTTAAGATCATTAGTTTGAGAAGATGCACTCATAATATCTTAATTACTTTTTTAATTGTATTGTGCCACCAGCTTTTTCTAATTTAACAACAGCAGATTTTGAAATTAAATCAGCCTCTATACTAACTTTATCTTTAATTTCACCTGTACCAAGTATTTTTAATTTTTGGGAATTTTTATTAATTAATTTTAGTTTTTTAAGCAAAGAAATATTAATCACATCACTAGAATTAATAGTTTTTTCATTGATGTAGGATTGAATTTTTTCCAAGTTCATTATTGCTATAATTGCTTGATATCTTTTAATAGCATTAAATCCTCTTTTGGGTAACCTTCTGTATAAAGGCATTTGACCACCCTCAAAAGCTTTAATAGAAACACCTGATCTAGATTTTTGACCCTTGACGCCTCTTCCAGAGGTTTTACCTTTGCCAGAGCCAATACCTCTTCCAACTCTCATTTTTTTTTTATATAAAACTTTTCCAGTAGTATTTAATGTGCTCATTATCCTCTTTTTTCAATTACTTCAGAAATCTTTTTATTTCTAATTGTTGCTATATGTTTTGGTGAATTTTGTTTTGAAAGTGCCTTCATTGTAGCTCTTATCATGTTGTGAGGGTTTGATGTTCCCATTGATTTTGCAACAATATCTTTGATTCCTAACACTTCACAAACTGATCTAACAGGACCACCAGCAATAATGCCCGTACCTTTTGGGGCAGATCTCAAAATAATTTTACCTGCACCATCTTTTCCATAAACATCATGGTGAATAGTTCTTCCTTCTCTTAGTGGAATATGAATTAACTGTCTTCTTGCAGTTTCGTTGGCTTTTTTTATAGCATCAGGTACCTGTTTAGCTTTTGCATGAGCTATTCCAATTTTACCAGCTTGGTTTCCTACAACAACTAGTGCTGAAAAACCAAATCTACGTCCACCTTTTACAACTTTTGTAATTCTATTAATATGAACTAATTTTTCTAAAATTCCATCATCGTTTTTTTTTTTAAAATCCATAATTAAAACTCCATCCCATTTTTACGTAATGTTTCTGCGAACGCCTTAACTCTACCATGATATTTATAAACTCCTCTATCAAAGTAAATTTTTGTTATTTTTTTCTCAACAGCTTTTTTTGCAAGTTTTTCTGCAACAATTTTAGAAACTTCTGTTTTATTAACTTTATCCATAGCTTTAATATCTTTTTCAACAGAAGAAGATGAGAGTAATGTTATGTTTTTAACATCATCTATTATTTGAGCAGAGATGTTTTTTGAAGATCTTGAAATACTTAATCTGAATCTATCAGGAGAAGAAACTTTTTTTACCTTATTAGTTACTCTGAACTTTTTTCTTTCAATAGCATTTAATTTCATTATTTTTTCTTCCCTTCTTTTCTTAATATATATTGTCCTTTTTCTCTTATTCCTTTACCCTTATATGGCTCTGGTTTTCTAAAAGACTTTATTTTTGAACAAACCATACCAACTTGTTGCTTATCAGATCCGCTCACTTTAACTGTAGTTTGTTTTTCAACAAGAATTTTTATACCTTCTGGTATATCAAAATTTATATCGTGACTATAACCTAATTGAAGATTTAATACCTTGTCTTTTAACGCAGCTCTGTAACCAACGCCAACTAGTTCGAGTATTTTTTCATATCCAGTACTTGACCCAATCACAGCATTATTTATTAAACTTCTGTTCATTCCCCAGAGTCTTTTTGAATCTTTATCAATATTTTTTGGTTTGATTGAAATTTCTTTTCCATCAGTAATGTTAAGATTAAACATTTCCAAATCAACGTTAAGAGATTTTTTTCCTAACGGTCCTTCAATATTAAGAACACTGCCAGATAGCACTGCTTTAACTTTTTCGGGAATTGAAATACTTATTTTACCAATTTTAGACATTAAAATACCTTACAGATTATTTCACCACCAACTTTTTGTTTCCTAGCATCTACATCTGTCATAACACCTTTTGGTGTCGACACAATTGCTACACCAAGTCCACCATTAATTTTTGGTAAACTGTCAGCGCTAGAAAAAATCCTTCTTCCTGGTTTAGACACTCTTTCAAAAGTACTGATAACAGGATTTCCTGAATAATATTTTAAATCAATTGATAAAGTTGGCTTTTTATCTTCTGAATCAATTTTGTATTCTTTAATAAATCCTTCATTTTTCAGAATATCTGCAATTTTAACTTTAAAATTAGATGAAGGTAGTGATACTTTTTTATGATTTCTCATTAAAGCATTTTTAATTCTTGCTATCATATCCCCTATTGGGTCACTTAAACTCATATATTCCTTTCTACCAGCTCGACTTTGTCATGCCAGGAATTAATCCATGCAATCCTAAGTCTCTTAAAGCTATTCTTGATATTTTTAATTTTCTGTAAACACCATGTGGTCTTCCAGTTATTTGACACCTGTTCATCACTCTATTTTTTGCAGAGTTTCTAGGCAAATTAGATAATTTTTGCTGTGCTTTGAATCTTTCTTCTAATGGAATTTTCTTATCCATAATAATTTTTTTTAAAGATTGTCTTTTTTTAAAAAGCCTATCAGAAAGTTTAATTCTTTTCTCATTTTTGTTAATTGCGCTTACTTTAGCCATTATTAATTATCTCCTTTTTTAATAAATGGAAAATTTAATTTTTCCAAAAGGGCAAAACTATGATCTTTATTCATAGCAGCAATTACAACTACTACATCCAGCCCTCTGATTTTATCTATTCTATCAAAATTAACTTCAGGAAAAATAATGTGTTCTTTTATTCCAAAAGTATAATTGCCAAATTTATCGAAGCCTTTAGGTGATAAGCCTCTAAAATCTTTAATTCTAGGTAAGGCAATATTGACTAATCTATCGATAAATTCGTACATTTTGTTACCTCTTAAAGTAACTTTTAATCCAGCATTAGTGCCTTTTCTTGTTTTAAAGTTGGCAACAGATTTCTTAAATTTTGTAACAGTAGGTTTTTGTCCCGTAATTTTTCCTAAATCTTCTTCAGTAGATTTCATTATTTTGGCATCAGCTCCATCAAGACCTAAACCCATGTTGATAACAACTTTAATAACTTTTGGGCCTTGAAAAGTGTTTTTAAAGCCCAACTTTTCTTTAAGTGCAGGTTGTATCTCCTTGTAATAAAGTTCTTTTAATCTTGGCGTCATTATTTTTTAGCCTCAGTTTTTTTTATTTTTTTTTTTGAATCAACAAGTGCAAGGTTTGAAATATGAATAAAACTTTCTTTGGTAATTATACCACCTTTTTTTTCTTTTGTAGTTTTCACATGTTTTTTCACTATATTAATTCCCTGTACCTTTGCTCTATTATTTGGTCTGTCTATTTCAATAACTTCGCCTTCTTTTTTTTTGTCCCTGCCAGTTAATATTTTTACTTTAGACCCTTTTTTAATCATATTATAAAACCTCAGGAGCTAATGAAATTATTTTCATTTGGCCTCTATTTCTTAATTCTCTTGTTACCGGACCAAAAATTCTAGTTCCAACTGGTTCACCTTTATCGTCTACTAAAACCGCAGCATTATTATCAAATTTAACTTTTGATCCATCTTCTCTATGAATTCCATATTTAACACGAACTACAACTGCTTTATGAACTGAACCTTTTTTAACTTTACCCTTAGGTATAGCTTCTTTTACGGCAACAACAATTGTATCACCAATGCTTGCATATCTTCGTTTTGAACCACCCAAAACCTTTATACACTCAATTCGTTTTGCACCAGTGTTATCCGCAACTAGCATCTCTGTTTGTACTTGTATCATTTAGAACCATCCATTACTTGAAATTTTTTATTCTTAGAGAAAGGTTTACACTCAATTATTGAAACAGTGTCTCCAGTTTTGAATTTATTATTTTCGTCGTGGGCATTATATTTTTTTTTTACCTTAACCACTTTTTTTAAAACAGGATGAGAATATTTTCTCTCTACTGCAACAGTAATAGTTTTGTTAGGTTTATCACTGGTAACTACCCCTGTTAATATTTTTTTAGGCATTTAATTTTCCTTTTAGTATAGTTTTTAATCTTGCTATAGTTTTTTTAGTTTGACCAATTTTTGATGGATCTTTAATTTCAGAATTAATTCTTTGAAATCTAAAATTAAATAAATCTTTTTTTAATTTATCTATATTTTTCAATACTTCATCTTTAGATAGTTTTTTAATTTCTTGTTTTTTCATATTAGACAAATCTTTTTATAAATTTAGTTTTAATCGGTAATTTTGCAGATGCTTTGTAAAGAGCTTCCTTTGCTATTGCCTCTGAAACTCCATCTATTTCAAATAAAATCCGACCTGGTTTAACCCTACAAGCCCAGTACTCGGGGGCACCTTTACCTTTACCCATACGTACTTCAACAGGTTTTTTAGAAACCGGAATATTAGGAAAAATTCTAGTCCATACTCGACCTTGTCTTTTCATATGTCTAGTTAATGCAACCCTTGCTGCTTCGATTTGTTTTCCTATAATTCTCTCTGGTGCCATAGCCTTCAAAGCAAAAGCTCCATAATTAATAGAACTACATCTGGAAGCTTTACCATGAATTCTGCCTTTATGTGCTTTTCTGAATTTACTTCTTACTGGCTGTAGCATGATTATTTCTGAACCTCTGGTTTAATTTTATTAGTTTCTTGGCTAAACTCTCTAGCAAAAACTTCACCTTTATAAATCCAGACTTTAATTCCAATTATACCAAAAGTTGTTAAAGCTTCGGCTTCATCATAATCAATATCTGCTCTTAATGTGTGAGAAGGAATACTGCCCTCTCTTAACCACTCTGTTCTTGCAATCTCGTTACCACCAAGTCTACCACTTATTGAAACTTTAATTCCCTTAGCACCCAATCTCATACAAGACTGCATAGCTCTTTTCATGGCTCTTCTATATGATATTCTTTTTATAAGTTGTTGAGCAATGTTTTCCGCTACTAAATAAGCGTTAGTTTCTGGTTTTTTAACTTCTTTAATATTTAAGGTTACTTCGTTGGTTGTGAATTTAGATAAATTATTTTTAATTTTATCAATATCACTACCTTTTTTTCCTATAACAAACCCAGGTCTTGAGGTGTAGATTGTAACAAAACATTTATTTGAAGTTCTTTCTATCATAACTTTTGATACACCTGAATTAACTACATTTTTTTTGATATAGTTTCTAATTTTAAAATCTTCAATTAGATAATTTCCAAAATCTTTCTTTTTAGCATACCAAACAGAGTCCCAGCCTCTATTCACACCAAGTCTAAAACCTATTGGATTAACTTTTTGTCCCATGACTCTCCATTTGTTTTGCTTCTGATAATATAATTGTAATTGTTGAATATGGTTTTAAAATCGGTGCAGCTCTTCCTTTTGCTCTAGGTCTGAATCTTTTCATTACAACTTTTTTTCCGCAGTAAGCTTCTTTAACAATTAATTTATCAATATCATATTGATTATTGTTTTCAGCATTAGCTATAGCTGATGAAACAGTTTTTCTAATTTCTCTAGTTATTCTTTTCGCAGAAAATTGTAATTCTCTAATAGCAACATCAACTTTTTTTCCAACAATTGCCTTAAGAATAGGATTAAGTTTTCTTACACTAGATCTAATATTGTTATTTACAGATCTAACAGTATCAACCTTAACTCTATTAATTTTCTTTTTCTTATTCATAATTATTTTTTCTTCTCTGCGGGTTTAGCTTTTTTGTCTGCTGGTGTGTGGCCAAAGAATGTTCTTGTTGGTGAAAATTCACCAAGTTTGTGGCCTACCATATCCTCTGAAACAGTTATTGGTATAAATTTTTTACCATTATAAATCAAAAAACTGACACCAATGAATTCTGGTATTATTGTTGATTTTCTTGACCAAGTTTTTATAGGCATTTTTTTTGGGTCTAATTTTTGTTTTTCAACTTTTTTGATTAAGCTTTCTTCAACAAAAGGTCCTTTCCATACTGATCTAGCCATTATTTTTTAGAATCCTTTCTTTTATTTCTTCTTCTAACAATAAACTTATCTGTTCTTGCATTTGTTCTAGTTTTTAAGCCTTTAGCAGATTGACCTGTTGGTGATACCGGGTGTCTTCCACCAGCAGTTTTACCTTCACCACCACCATGCGGGTGATCAACTGGATTCATCACAACTCCTCTGGTATGAGGCCTTCTACCAAGCCATCTTGATCTTCCAGCTTTACCGATTTTAATGTTTTTTTGATCTGGGTTTGACAAAACTCCTATCGTTGCCATGCATCTTGAGTCTATTTTTCTTACTTCACCAGACGTCATTTTAACTAATGAATAATTTCCATCTAAACCACTTATAGTAACAGAGGTTCCTGCAGATCTTGCAATTTTTCCTCCACCTCCCGGTTGTAATTCAACATTATGAATATCGATGCCGACCGGAATATCTGTTAAAGGCATACAATTTCCAACTTTAATCTCTTTTTTAGATCCGTTTTCCACGACATCACCAACATTAATTTTTTGAGGTGCTAAGTAATAAAAATGAGTACCATCTTCAAATTTAATCAACATAATATAACATGATCTATTTGGATCGTATTCTATACGCTCAACTGTACCTGGAGCGTCAAATTTTTTTCTATAAAAATCAACAAGTCTATACATTTTCTTGTGACCTCCACCTGACATATTTCTAGAGGTGATGTGACCATTATTATTTCTTCCTCGCATTGAATTTTTAGGTTCAACAAGCATTTTAAAAGGCTTACCTTTCCATAAACCAGATCTATCGACAAGAACCGTTCCTCTAGTAGATTTTGTATATGGTTTAAATGTTTTTAATGCCATTGTTTAAATTCCTGTTGTTAGATCAATACTCTGACCTTTTTTTAAAGTTATAATTGCTTTTTTATATCCTTGAATGTTTACTTTTTTTCCTCTTTTAACAACTTTTCTATTCTGTTTGTTTATAATGTTAATTTTTATAACGTTTACTTTGAAAATTTTTTCAATATTTTTTTTTAAATTAATTTTATTAGCTTCTCTTGGAACCTTAAATACAATCTTATTTTGCTCAGAAAGATTTGTTGTTTTTTCAGTCACCATTGGTGCTAAAATTTTATCGTATAAATGTATTTTGTCCATTTTAAGAATATCTCTTTTCTAGTTCTTTTATTGAACTTTCAGTAAACACAACTTTTTTAAACTTAATAATATCAAAAGCACTGAAGTGATTAATGTCTGTAACTTTTACATTTGGAATGTTTCTCATAGATTTTTCAACTTTTTCTTTTGAAGTTTTGTCTAAGATTATTAACGAATGAGTTATTTCAAATTTTTTAATAATTGAATGCATCTCTTTAGTTTTTTTTATTTCATTAGAAAAGTCACTGAAAATTAACAAATTATTAAGTTTATTTTTTTCTGTAATCAATGAAGCAATACTCAATTTTTTTTCACTTTTATTAAGTTTTCTTTTTTTATAAGCTAATTCACCTTTGGGACCATGTGCTACACCACCACCAACAAATATAGGCGCTTTTCTACTTGCGTGACGTGCTCCACCAGTTCCTTTTTGAGCGTAAATTTTAGATGTAGATCCTGCAATTTCGTTTTGTTGTTTTGTTTTAGCGTGTCTACCTTTGTAGTTAGCATTTGTTTTATACAAAACATTATCTACTAACTTTTTATTTATTTTAGCTGAAAAAATCTTATCTAGAACTTCAATTGAAACTTTTTTTCCATCTAAATTTAATTTATCAATTTTCATTATTTTTTCTTTTTATCGGGTGTTTTTTTAGCTTCTTCTGCAACTGCAATTTTCTCTTTGATGGTCATTTTATTAATAACCTTAACTGATTGTTTAACTAGTATCTCTGAATTCTTAGAGCCAGGTATCGAACCTTTAACGTATAATAATTCATTTTCTAAATCTGTTTTAATAATTTCTAAATTTTGCATAGTTCTGACTCTATCTCCCATGTGGCCCGCCATTTTTTTTCCTTTAAAAACTTTACCGGGATCTTGTCTTTGACCAGTTGAGCCGTGAGATCTATGTGAAACAGATACACCGTGAGTAGCTCTTAAACCACCAAAATTATGCCTTTTCATAGCACCTGCAAAACCTTTACCAATAGTTTTAGAGGTAGTATCTACAAATTTTACTTCATTGAATATTTCTAAACCGAATTCGTTACCCTCTTTATACTCTTCTGTGCTTTTAACTCTAAACTCTTTTAGTTTTTTCTTGGCTTCTGTATTCTTCTTAGCATACATGCCTTTCATAGCTTTAGTAAGTTTTGAGCTTTTAATACTACCAAAACCTAATTGTACAGCTTTGTATCCACGCTTATCTTTTTCAATAACGCTAATAACTCTAGCTTTTTCCATCTTAATTACAGTTACAGGAACTAGGCGACCAGTTTTATAAAACTCTCTAGTCATACCTATTTTTTTTCCAATTAAAGCTATTTCAGTCATAATTAAATTTTTATTTCCACATCAACGCCTGATGCCAAATCAAGTTTCATTAAAGCTTCTACAGTTTGAGGTGTTGGTTCAATAATATCTATTAATCTTTTATGAGTTCTTGTTTCAAATTGCTCTCTACTTTTTTTATCAATATGAGGCCCTTTAAGAACTGTGTATTTTTCAATTTTAGTTGGTAATGGAATTGGACCCTTAACTGTAGCACCTGTTCTCTTAACAGTATTCACAATTTCTTCAGTAGAAGCATCCAAAATCTTATTATCGTAAGCTCTTAATTTAATTCTAATATTTTGTTTTTCCATAATAATTATCCAGCAATTTTTTTAGTTACTTCATCCTGCACATTTTGTGGGACTTTAGAATAATGATCAAAGAACATTGAGTATTGTGCTCTTCCTTGAGACATTGATCTTAAACTGTTTATATATCCGAACATATTAGCTAAAGGAACCATAGCAGTTATTACGGTAGCATTTCCTCTTTGTTCTT
>Ga0307986_10000924_pt1 | contig 21690 bp, 21 predicted proteins | sample EllFjometageno82_FD_203170 | JGI IMG/M metagenome (GOLD analysis project Ga0307986, IMG submission 203170) | Marine microbial communities from Ellis Fjord, Antarctic Ocean - #82 | ecosystem: Environmental > Aquatic > Marine > Unclassified | place: Southern Ocean | collected 2014-10-09
GTATGCGTAATAGAGAAACTTATGATACAATACTTGCCCATATTGATAATTCGACGAACGACCCTTTGAGTGTATTTTCTACTTTTCTACCAGATAAATGTGATGTTTATATAATTGGCGGTAATATGTCAAGTAAAGGGTTATTACATGATATACTTATTACATTAAAACAATTAAAATATAAAATTACATTTGCCTATATACAAGACGATTCAAGAAGAGGTAACCGTTTTGGAATTAATTGTATTACAGGCGAAACATATATAAATGATGATATAAATCCCCTGGTTGATTTTCCACTTGTATATGATATAGACATAAGAGAATTAAGAATGGGTATGATATACACGTTCAGGGGTCCCCTAGAAAAAGTAGCGATATCCAGTCCTAGTCAAATGACAGAAATGCAAAGTGTGAAGAGTCCTAAAAAGAAAAGAAAATCTAAAAAGAAAAGAAAATCTAAAAAGAAAAAGTCTAAAAAGAAAAGAAAGTCTAAAAAGAAAAGAAGAAATTAAATTTTACAAGGGGCAAATGACTTACGATGCCATTCAGTTATTCCATGTTCTTTGATACCTTCCATATGTGCTTTAGTGCCATAACCTTTATTTTTTCTCCAATTATATTTTACATCTAACTCTGGATTAGTATCACAGAGTTCTTCTATAAATGTATCTCTTTCACATTTTGCTAAAATACTAGCAGCAGCAATAGAACAATATAAATCATCGCCACCAGGTATACACTGATGTTCTATATAGCCATCTTTATCATCCATATAATATGGAAATTTATCACCATCTACAAGTATTAGTTCTGGATCTACTCTAAGACCACGAACAGCATTATGCATTGCCTGGTGGGATGCTTTAAGAATATTAATAGCATCAATTCTTTTATTGTCTATAGAAACAACAGAATAATCTATAGCATTTTCTTCAATAAAGTCTTTCATAATATATCTTTTTCTTTCCGATATTTTTTTAGAATCTCTAAGAATAAAGCCTTTTTCTTGGACAACAAGGGGATCCCAAATTACAGCACCGGCAACAACCGGACCGCAAAGGCAACCCCGACCAACTTCATCTACTCCTACTTCTAAACAATTTTCTCTATAATAGTTCTTTAGCATTTTAGTATATAGAGTTAATATTTTTTCAATTTTATATCTATATAATATAAATGATATATCCAAATGCTACTTATTATATAATTAAAGCAGAAGATTTAGAACATCGGGAAGGTCCCACAGGAACTATTTTTATGACTATAGGATTTTTAGCAACTCTAGGATATTTTTGTCGTGTTCTAGGAAAACGAATGGGGATAAGAAGAAAATATATTAAATAACGCGTATATTGTAAATATTTTTTCTTTAGTTATTAATATAAATGTTTGGAGAAATAACTGTTTTAGTGGTTCTTGCTATTTTATTTTTTGTTGTCGCTAATCCGATGACATACAAGGTTGTTGATCAGCTCCTATCTGCTGTAGGTATGAGTGGTCAAATCTTTGATGTTTTAACTGGTCAAGTATCCCAGTTTGGTGTTGCACTTCACACCGTTGTTTTTGTAGCACTCTATTGTGTATATCAGAAATTTGTTGCTCCAATGATGCAGGGAGCCGCTGTTGGCGCACCAGAAAAAACCCAGGAAGCAACCGAAGGCGCCGAAGAAGAAATTGAACAATTTATGGAACATCAAGATGATGAAGATGAAGATTTTACACAACCTGAAGAATATGATCCTACCGAAGAAGAGGTTGCCGCAGGTGATCAGTCTGGTGGACCACCCGATCATTCGGCTCATCAGGAGGAGGGGGGGGGACAGGATGTTGCGCCAATGACAAACCCAGACGAAATGCAAGCATTTGAAGGTTTCGAATCTGGTGGCATGGGCTCATCTTATTAAACTTATTTTCTAAATACTAATATATGAACATTACAAAATTAGTATTTTTAATATTATTATTTTTTGTTATTGCTAATCCAATTACATTTAAGTATGTCAATAAAGGACTTTCCTATATAGGATTAAAAGGTATTATATATGATGGTGGTAGTGTATCACAATGTGGTGTTTTAATTCACGCCATAGTTTTTTATTTTATTTATACTTGCTTCACGAATAGAGGATATATAGAAGGATTTATTGAGGGATATGATGAAAAAATAATGAAAATAAAGATCGTAAGAATAAGGGCTAATGTTAAGGATAACGGACTTTTAGATGAAAATAACATAATTGCCGAATTAAAACATATAGTAGAACATTTACGGCAAAAAGATTATAGCAATACAATAGAAAACATAAAGAGGATAGGCAATGTATCAGACATGGTTAATAAAATCACTCCAGGAGGTCCAGAGGCTCCAGAGGCTCCAGGAGGTCCAGGGGGTCCAGAGGCTACAGGGGGTAAAAATACACTAACAAAAAAAGAACACTCTGATATTAAACTTGATGTAACATTTATAAGTGAAAATTTATTAAAAAAAAAAAAAGAATTAGATAGCATTAAAACTACACTACAGAAAATGGTTAAGGAAGTTAAGAAATCTATGATAATAAATTTTCTACCCAAAGACGCATTAGATAGCGATAAAGAAAAAGTCTTATACACCATATTGGATCCAGCCTCGATGTTAGATGTACCATCTAACGGGACGCCTATTAAATATAAGCCTGTCATCAAGTTTAATGCTACTCGAAGCAACAATAAGACTAGATTAAAGTTAATAAACAAGCTCCACAAATTTATCGAAATCCAGAAGCGCATGATGGGAATGAACCCTACCGAGTACAAGAAGTGGGAGGATAAGAAAGGACAACCGATTTATACACTAATAAAAATAATCCATCAAAAAAATAAAGAAGTATCAGATGCACTTAAAAAATCAGAGGTACTAAAAATACCCACAATAATACCAGAAAAAAGACTAGAAAAAAAACTAGAAAAAAAACTAGAAAAAAAACCAGAAAAAACACCAGAAAAAACACCAGAAAAAACACCAGAAAAAACACCAGAAAAAAAATCAATTGTTAAAAATAATGAGTTAAATCCAGAATCTTATGAAATATTGTTACGGATTAAAAATATAGGATCTATAGTAGGATCAAAAAAACACAATGAAGTGATAAACAATGATTCAGCATTTATTGAAGAAAAACTACGGCGTAGACGCAAGGAACCTGAACCCATTGCTGAAACCATTGCTGAAACCATTGCCAAAACCATTGCCGAACCCATTGCTGACACCATTACTGAACCCAATTACGGACTAGATGCCTCGACCGTCGAGGAAGTCGAGGGTAGCGAGGAAGTCGAGGATGGTGATGAAGTCGAGGGTGGTGAGGAAGCGGTACCCTTTGACGGATTTAAATCTGATAGCATGCCCGCACCTTATTAAATAAATTTTAAAAATTATTCTAGTATAAGATAAAATGGACGAAAACGAAACTTCAATAAAGATAAAGGCCCCAAATGAAAAAATATATGTTACAGAAGTGAAACCAAAAGTATTCAGGGGTTATGGTTTAACTTTTAATTATTAATTATTAGTATTCAGTAATAGAGTACTAATGTTTTTAATGGTATTATTTTCAACAATAATATACATTTGTATTATTCTATATTATAGGATATATCATAAATTTTGGTTTCATCAACCGGTGGATTTCTTATTTAATTTAGAAACGAACGAGGGAAAGATAAAATCTTTGGATTACACCCATAGATATAATAGAAATTATACTTGTAAGAGTTGGACCGAAAAAAAAGATATTATAGAATTCTTAAACGAAAACTTTAATCCTAAAGGGGAGTTATACAATTATGCAGATTATTCCATAACCAATAGTATAGTTTTTAAAATATATAACAACCAAACAAATGAAATATGTGGATGTATAAGTGCTAAACCTATAGAATTATTTATTAAAGAAAAACAAAATATAGTATTTTACATTGATCACCTAAATATTAAAGAAAAATATCGAGGTCTAGGATTGGCAACAGATTTAATCTCCTATGTTGTGGATACTATAGGAGACCATACTTATTTATTTAAAAAAGATATTCATCCATTGCCGCATAAATATTTCTGTAAATATAAGTATTATTTAGTGTTGGATGAAAAAAAAGGAGATATACTTCCAAATAAAATAGAATCTATAGAAATAGAAAATAATTACAAATTATATTGCCCTCCAGAAAAAAATAGTATTATCCTAGAGAAAGACAATAAAAAAGCAATTATTTATTATACAAATATTATGGACAAAAACAAGAAACCTATATATGAAATAGGTTACGCAGAAGATGAATATATAGCGCAATTGTCTGTAAACTATATTAAAGAACATTATCCCGAATCGAGTATTTTAGTGAATAGTCTGGGAGGAACAACTAAACACTTTAAAAAACAATTTTTATCAGATAATTATTTATATTTTTATAATTATAGATTAAATTTATTACAATCTCAAGAAATATTTCTATCTCTTCCTTAATTTAAACGCTAAATAAAAGATATATAACCCGAATAATGATTTAGAAACCATATCTAAAGCATTGTATCCTATATTTTTATATAGGTCTGGTAGAAGTGGAGATATAGTGTATAACCCCCAAATAACTAAATATAAAGGGAATAGTTTATTTCCAATGGCAGATGTTTTTGCGTATTTATATATTTTCATGAATAATAATCCAAAGAAAACAAAACCTATAGGAACAGAAAATGTTTTAGGAATGAAGTCTTTTTCACCTAAGAAACCAAATACTAACATAAAAGTGCAGTAAGCAAACATCATTAAAATATTCTTTTTCTCTTTTTTCCAAACTGTTTTTATAGTTATTTCATTTCTAAAGCTTTCTTCTTTATTTGCCTCATATTTAAAGTAAACAATTGAGGAGAATATTAATATTAGAGTTGTTATAAACCAGTCTAAATATCTCTTAGAAGCCATACCTTTAAGATTGTCTATATTGATCCATATCCAGAAGTATGATATACCTGTAATTATACTCACATAAGTTTCTAATTGTAAAATATCAGTTAGCGCTTTATGCTCACGATGAACAGATAGACCCTTACCATAAACGCAAAGTATAAAAACTATTACTTGAACTAAAATAAAGAATGAAAAAGAATCTCGTATAGTTATATTCATTTATTTATAGTTTATATAAAAATGGATAGTAAAACAGTATTAAGACAAAAATTAATAGAAATGAGAGCAAAGAGAACTAAGAGAGAAGTTATTGTAAAAAAAATAGATAAACAGGAGGACAAGAGAAAGAAAAAAGACAAGAAAGAAGAAAAGAATATAAGTTTTTCGAAAGAGATGCCTGATTTAGAAGATATTTAGAGAAATTAAAATTGAATAACGTTAAATATAAAGAACTAATAAACCATCATGCCTAAAAAACGCTGTTCCCATTGTAATATCAAGGTTGGCCTTATGTCATTTACGTGCTCTTGTAATAAAGAGTATTGTGTAAAATGTCGCTATCCAGAAGAGCACAAATGTACCTTTGATTATAAGTCAAAAGCTAAAGAAAATCTAGCAAAAAATAATCCCCTTATTATTCCACTTAAGGTTCAGGCTATCTAAAGTTAGTATTTTACCATACCTGAATATTTTTTTTGCCCGTATGCTTCAACAGTTGGTCTCTGTAAAAAGTATATAGCACCAAAGAAAACAGCGCCAAATACTATAGCATGGGTGATAGTACCTTGTTGAGTTACTTTTCCAGCATAATCAAGAACAATACCTGGTAATAGTTTATTTACAAATGAAAAAACAGTTGGATTAGCAAATACGAAGAAAAGGACACTCGCTATTAATACTAAATGGATATTTGATAACTTTGAAGAAACAACTTTAAATTGGGGTTGTTCGGTTGGTTGTTGGAGTGTAGGTTGAGGTCTACGAACTGGTTGGACGCTAATAGGCATCTGCTGAGGCATCTGCTGAGGCGCTTGTTGAGGCATCTGTTGAGGCATCTGTTGAGGCATCTGTTGAGGCATTTGTGAATACATTTATATAAGAATAATATATATTTTTTTTATATAAATAATAAATAAATGACTAACGGAACAGCACAACCTAAAAAAACAACCGTAAATTATGTTAGATTAGGATTATCTCTTTATCTATTGAGTATAACTATAATCGTAATATATCTTATTCCGTACTTTAAAGGTAAATTAGTATTTATAAAATATATATCCTATTTTTTATTAGGACTTATAATATTTATATTAATAGTAACACAAAATGTTAATGATAAAGATGGAGAAACCCCTGGTCATGTCTCGTCTATATATGTTACTGTTACAGTAATATTACTTGGATTTATTACTTCATTAATTGTTTCCGAAGATTTAGCAGACACTTTATTAGATACTATAAAGGCATCAGCAGAAAAAGCAAAAGATATGGTTAATTAAAAAGCGGGTCTTTTAATAACAGGGGCGCTATATTTTTGAGATACACCATCATACATTAAAGGATCACATTTAGACATAGTTATGAAACTAGGATCGGTATTTTGTCCTCCTACTTTTGTTTCTTTGGGTAGTTTGGCATATTTATTCCACCACATGCCTTGAACGGATATATATTTTCCATGACTTGACGCTAAAATGTCTTCAATTCTAAAACTTTTACCAAGTGGATAATTATTCATTTATATACTTATACAAGATTTAAAAACTTTTTAATTCTGTTTAAATTGTCTTCCACTGAATATTTAGAATTTAGTTCTAAGTGGTATTCTAAAGTATTATTCTCAGATACATGACTAGAATAATTGATATGTGTCTCCCAGTCATTCGGATATAACTGTCTAAGTCTATGTTCTTGTAAATCGGGACTAATATCTACTTTAATTATTTTAAATTCATTTTCTATAAGATAATCATATTCATTTTTAAATCTTAAGTCATCTACGATAGGTATATGTCTTATTTTTAATTGTTGACATTTTTTAGCGTCTTTCTGCATATTTCTTTGTAAGTAATCTATCCAGACATCTTCATGGACTTCCCGCATTTTCATTCCAATACCGACCAGTAAGTCACGGTCTTTTTTTTCGGTATCAAAGTAGTCTTTAGCGCATTTTTTGACTCCCGCGCCAAATGAATAAGTTATAGGATAATAATAGCAGTCCTGTCTCACATTTGTATAGTAATTTTTGAGTGCGTTTGCTAAAGTAGACTTACCAGCCCCCATTTTTCCATAGAAAGCGACACCGTTCATTTATAATAATCTAATTATATTTTTTTAAGTCCCTTTAATGCTCCTAATATTGTATCTTGGTCGATAACAAACTGATTTGTATCCGGTTTTTTAAACTTCTTTTTCTTTTTATCAACAGTTACTTTTTTAAGACTGGATAGTCCGGACAATAAATCTGCTGCACTTGGAGTTTTTACTCCGTCTAATAATTTCTTCTGTTCGACGGATTGTTTACTAATACCCATTTTAAGCATTCTTGAATATTTATCTAATGGGGGAGGGGCCCGCAATGGAACAGGAACCGGAACAATAGGATCGTCAACAAACGCATAGGTATCTAAGTTTATTTCTTCTTTTATTCTTATTTGGAAAACATTCCAAATAAATCCAATATTTTTTTCACTAATATAGAGTCCATCTAAGTGTATTATAAAGGTACCAAAACTATTTTTGTTGATGTCTTCTAAAGACAATTTTTCTCGTGTATTATTCCAAACACTTGTGTTATCAACATTTAGTTTTAGTAAAGGAGGATAACCTACAGAATGTTTTATACCAAAAATAGTTTTATCTTTAGTATCAAGAATATCCAGAATTGTATTATGAATATCATTTATAGTATTATAAAAATATTCGGTTTGTTTAGAGTATTTTATATTATGAAACGCTATGTCTAATGTATTTCTAGTATTATATTCCTGTATCCCAAATGGAATATATAATAAAGGAGTCTGGATAATTAAAGGATCTTTATTGTATTTTACAAAGTATTTAATATTATTTTTAATAGGATGACCAACACTCATATTCAATAATTCTTTATTAAATATAAAGTCTTTATGGTATTGAACCTTCATTATATAATATAGGAGTATAAATACTTAAATATTTATGAACATTAAAAATAAAATGAGTGAAGAAGAACAAAATTGTAATATCTGCGGGGATGACGTAAATATAAACCATAAAATTATATTAAGGTGTAAACATTCTTATCACTATACATGTTTAGTAGATGCCTTAAAATCTAAATTAACTATTTATGGAAAAATGAAAATAGGTGATCGCTGCTGTCCCTATTGTCGTTGTAGAGTGCCTCTACTACCATACCATGAACACTGTGGCAATCATATTCCAGGGGTTCATAGAGCCCTACCAGTTATAATACCTACAATATCACCAAATCAAGTATCTATAAATGTGTGTAATGGAGTATGTAAAAATGGACAACCTTGTAAATTTAAAGCAAAATATAACGGATATTGCGGTCACCATAAACTATCTTAAATGTAGGACACATCTTATCATTATGGTGGCGGCATATCACCCATATCACCGCCCATATCACCGCCCATATCACCACCGCCACCGCCACCACCACCGCCGCCCATACCATCATCATAGCCACCGCCGCCCATACCATCATCATAGCCACCGCCGCCCATACCATCATCATAGCCACCGCCGCCCATACCATCATCATAGCCACCGCCACCGCCACCCATATAATCATCATAGCCACCGCCCATACCATCATCATATGGATCACCACCACTATCTGGATCATATGGATCAGATCCCATAGAAGGGCCATCATCAGGATCATTCATAGAATCGTCCTCTGTGGCGTCTTCAGTGGAATCTTTATCAGATTTTGTCTTATCCTTTTCCTTGCCCTTTTCCTTGCCCTTGTTCTTACTCTTTTTCTTACCCTTTTTCTTACTCTTTTTCTTAGTTTCAGATTTTTCTTTTTTAACAGTTTTTTCGACTGTTTTAATTATTTTTTCAACGGGGGATTTAGTAAAATTACCAGTTGCCCAAAATACAAGTCCAAAGCAAAATCCAACAAAAGCACTAACAATAACATTAGTATATATTTTTAGTGATTTACGAGCAACTAAAAAAGTAACAACGGCAGCAATAACACCAAATACGTATGTCCAAATACTTATTTCACCTGTTTCTTCATCAAGTTTATCTTCAATTAGCTCTATTTTTTCTTCTATTTTTTCTTTTTCTTCATGTGTAATATTAGGATCTTTAAGTTTGTCTTCTAATTCTTCTTTTTCAATTTGTAGTTTAACTATTTTTCCTTCTTTTATTTTGGTAACCCCTATAATTTTTGCATTTGGGTCACCGTAAATAAGTGTTTTATATGCTTCTTCAGAAAGGCAATTGTAATCTTGATAATCACCATGTAAGCATACTTGTTTACATTTTTTAGTTCCATTTTCTACTACTGCTTTAAAACAAGCGGGGCAACATTTTTCTTTAGTTATAGGGTCGTATGGTACCATACTTTCACCAGGACCAGATCCTAAAAAACCTTCGACAGTATCTCCTTTTTGTCCAATTGTTTTATCTACTTCTTTAGTTTCAGATGCATCGGTATGTCCACATACACTACACGCGAATATCTTTGTCTCTCTATTTTCTAAGTCGTCATAATATTGTTGTTCGTATTTCTTCATAAAGTTAATTCGTGCTCCTTCAGAACTATTATTTTCACTAAATTTAGTAAGGTAATCATTTGAAACCTTATCTACAAATGTTTCTTCTAATGTTTTCATTCTTATGTATAATATAGAAAATAAAGTTGAAATAAATAATGTGTTTAAAATATTAGAAATGTCAAATAATACATATGAATTTGTTAATGTGAAAGCCTCGTGGACATCAAACATATATCTAGAACATTTTATTCAGGATATTCAAAAATGGATTTTAGAAAGAGTAAAAAATTAAGTAGTACTTTTAGTAGTCACTTTTTTAAGTCTATAACTTGTATTTACTATAAATGTATCTCTCTTTTTTTTAGAATCAGGATATTGTAATGAAAACATTTTTAAGTATTGTTTCATATTTGTATCATTACTCTGAAAATGCATAGCAATAAACTGCACACCTTTTATCCAAGGAATTATAGGATTAAAATTCACCAGTTCATTACCAGGTGAATTATCATATATCATACACAATTTGGAATCATTGTCTTCTTTTTTCATACTTTCTATGTCACCTTCTTGATATGAAATTGCTTTAAATTTATTTAATTTGGGTGTTGTTAATAAGTTTATTTTTTCGTTAAATTTAGGAGTAGAAGGATTATTACTATCTCTACCTATATTTGTTACTATAATAACCTTATTATAAAACATTTCAGGAGGATTATCAATAATTTTTCCATTTGCATTGCCAAATTTTAAATCTGTAAGGTATGTGTCTGAAAATACCCGATATATTATTTCGGCCATCTTGTCTACAGTATCTTTTCTTAGGCTATGACAATTTAAATAAATAAATACTGGATCTGCATTTGTCCAGTTTTGTTTCCAGTATTCTATACCATATTTTAAAACGGTATTACAACATTCTTCAAAACTGAGTTTGTTAATACATGTTTTCCATTCACCACGGTCTTCACCATTTGTAACTATAGGATAAGACATATCTTCACCAAATCCGGCATTAAATATATCCAGTTCTACAAATTTAGCACCGTATAACAGGATACTTTGTAATACTCTTAAACTACAAAAATCATAGTGTCTATTTTTAACTAAATAACTTTTAGCAGAACTCATTATATGATAGTCTTTAAAAGTTTTGCCTTTACCCGTGGTTGGAACATCATCTACATTAGTAGTATCTACATATGCTATATAATCAGCAGGATTATTGTCTACCCAGTAACTTATAGGATATATGTCGCTTCTTAATTCACCAGTATTTAAATATCCTTGGATTCGTGATACGGCATTTTTAACCCTTAATACAGGTGTAAGTCTATTAACAAAAATTAAGACAATTATTATACCTACTACTATAACGACCACAAATGGATAGTTTGTTATAAAATCTGTGAATTGTGTTCTTATATCTTCAAAAACCCTGGCAACTTCACCTTGATTCATTCTATATTATAAATAAGATTTAAAAATAATACAATAACAACAATTAACATACAAATTATTTTAAATCTATCTTGTTCTGGAAAATTTGTAAATACCTCAAACTTATATGGTGTTAGTTTAGGCTTTTCATATCTTACTGCTCCTAAATTTTCAGTAATGGTTTTACATTTATCATCTTGAGTGTCATTAGTAACACCACTTTTTCTTAATAATGATACAGGATTCATATCAACTACATCTTCGATAATAGATGGGATTAGTCCTTTTAAACTTCCACCACCAAAGCCTTTAAGTATATTATATTCAGCTTTAGTAGTTATATTTTGTAAATGTTTAAAACAGGCGCCTGGTATTCTCAATTCATTAATAGGTGTCCAAACACCAGCAGCATCTACCTGGACATCGTACAAAAAAGTAAAACATCTAATTTTAAGTTCTTTGAGTATTTTTTCTAATTTTTTTTTAGGTATTTTTTGATATAGTGCTGCCCATCCAGTTGTCCAATCTACAGGTTCCCTTGGTAAATTTAAATTAATACCAATATAGTCAGTAATATTACCACGGGGTATTCCTCGAATATACATATTTCTTTTCTTTTTTTCATTTGTTGTTGGGTCACGACAATCGGCATTAATATATTCATTAGACAAAGGTATTTTTAATTCTAAATCCATAGGTTTTGCGTAATTTTTTCCAAGAACAAGACCACCTTCATTTGTGCCATTTCTACCTTCACCAGTAAAAAGGGCTTTAATTATATTATCATCTAAAGATAATATTTGCGTTTTTAGTTTGGAACCCTGGGCCTGTGAAATTTGTTGTGTTGGACCTCCATCTGTCGAAACCCATGATTTATCTAGTATATTTCGTGGTATAGATGATGAAAAAAATACTGGATGGTCAAATCCTCTTGTTAGTGACTTACAATCTTTTTCACATTTTTCTTTTTTATATGTAGTACTTTCACTAATACATTTTTTTGAACAATCATCTAAATTAGGTATACCAACAAGTGACTTACTTGTCGCGACTGGTCCTGATCTATCTGTATATACCAGTTGATCTTTTAAATTATTTAGTAATATATTTTTAGAATAATCATCCCCCATATTTATATATAGGACATATAAAAATAATTAAAAGTAGTTTATTACAATAACGAATATAAACAATAGTATAACTATTTCTAAATAGTAATTCGTTTTAGAAAATCCTTCCTCGAGAACATAGCAACCTCTCATGTCTACAGGATATTCCCTTTTAGTAGTTAATTCGACATTATCATTAAAATCATAACCATCGCTCTCTACAACATATTGGGAGAATGGGTATCTACTTTTATATTCTGCAATATCTTTACATTTCATTGATGCGTTTTCACTTTGAGCAATGAATCTAGTTAATAAGGACACAGGATTTGTTTCTTTTATGTCATCTATTAAGGTATATACTAAACCGCTGCTATCATCCATATTAGATAAATAAAATACTTCATCATTTATAGTAAATGAATGACCTTTTAATTTATAAGTATCACCTACTTTTAATTTTTTCATATCATTTATAAATTTAGCACTTTGAACATCTGAATAAATAATAGTATTTTTATCAGTGAGTACTATTTTTGATTCAACTAATAGTTTATTTATTGCGTCCGCTATTTTTTTATATTTACCAACTCTTTCGCCACTATTTCTTATAGGTGTTTGAACGTATTGTTCTTTCCCCTCATTATCGATACATTTATGTGTTGATATAAGATAATCACTACCTACGCCTATATTAGGATCTGTTAATATTTTTCCATACATACCTAAACCTTTTATATTGTCATAAACAGATTCACTTAATTTATTACCAGTTATTTTTTTAGTGGAGCTTCCTTCTATTGTAATACCAGTATCTTTTTTGTCGGACTGTTTTTTATATGAAAAATCATAAATATTATTACAATATTGTTTTTTATCATTAACTAATGAGGGACAATAAGCAAACTCTTTATATTTCGAGTCCTTTAAACTCCCTGTACTGTTAGTAAATTTTTTAAAATAATTTTCCTTTGTTGTTCCTTTAACAGCTGTTCTATATGTTTTTTTGGTGCTTTTTATTTTAGCTTTATTCGAACATTCACTTAATTTTATACCACATCGTAAAATTTTAAGTTCACCTTTATCACAACAAGTAACATCTTGTGCTCCTTGTCCATTGTTATATGACATACAGTTTTGTTTTGAGTATTCACATGGAACAGTTGGTGGTGGAATTTTTGACATATAATCGTAATTTATAATATTTTGTAAAACTTTAGAACTATTTAAATTATCCATTTTTACATTATATTCCCTTTCTAATTTTATAAATTTAATAATTCTATTAATTTGTACAGTACTTATTTTTTTACCCTTTATTTTTTCAGCTTTTAATTTTCGTCTTATTTCTTTTTCTATATTAGAGTCAAGTCTTATTATACCATCAGTACCAGGGCCAATTTTTTTATAATCTTTTATACGGGCGTATATGTTAAATAATCCTGTGTCTGTTTTTATATCTGTTTCTAATTTAGTGAGTGTTTCTTTAGTTTTTTTATAATATAATTTATCTAATTTTGTTTTAATACCCATTTGTTGAATGGGTTTATCTATTGGGCAAACAAATTCTTTTGTCATCTTAATAATAAGCAACATTATTTTCTAAATCCATTATACTTTAAATAACCAATATAACTATCTTCTAAACTAGATTCATTGAAATTTTCAAATTTATCTAGTAAATTTATTTTCTGTAACACTAAATTTCTCATTTCAATTCTTTTTAATTTCATCATATTAGTTGAGTCAATAATAATACTATAATTTTTGGCACGGATATTTACTCGACCATCAGCCCTTTTTTTTGTATACTCGATAAGATGTTTAATCTTAATATTCCCACTTAATGTACTTGAGAAAAGGATACTCATAGATTTATTATCAAATCCTTTAGATAAATCATAATTATTTCTAAATAAGTATTGAAATTGTTGTTTATTATCTATAAAAAAATCATATAATGTTCTACTGTTCAGTTTTATTTTGTTACCATATTTACCATCCATTATATCTGTATAAGTGTTTTGGATGTCAATAAATATCATTTCTTTATTTTTAAGCATATATTCTATTGTATTAATTGCAACCATATTTTCTTTTTTTTTAAAATTTAAGTTTTCAGCTCTATCTTTAACATACCCGTAAAGTGTATGTTCTATTTGTTTATCTTTATCAGTTATGTATGGATTATATATTTGAATATTATTTTTTTGAAGCCTATCTATACCTTTAAATATACTGTTATCAATACGATCGGCAGCCTTCCTATTTTTGTCTAAATTGCTATATAAATCTTCGACTTGTTTTTTTTTAAAATCGAGTGTATTTAATAATTTAAAGTCTTTAAAGGTGACATCATTATTTTTTCCTGTACAAAGATATAAAATAAAAGGGTATAATTTTTCTTTCTGACTATATATTTTAAATTTATCTTCATTTGATATTTTCGTTGTTAGAATTGCTTTTTTAATAATATCATCACTATTATTGTATACCATTATGGTAGTAAAATATAGGTTCATCAGAGCCTTTCTATTTGGTTGTTTATTCTTTATTGTTTGGATTTCATTATTTAAAGCATAACATATATCCTTTCTATTGTTTATAATTTGTTTTTTATAGTTAGACATTGTTGTATCAATACCTAATAAATATCTGTTTATATCAACACTCATTTAATATATGTATATATTAAAATTAATACTAAGACACAGAGTAAAAATAATATTATAGTTTTGTTTTCACTAAAAGTAAACCCTTCAACAATTTCTTTTGTTTGACCTTTAATTTTATAACTTGAAATGAAGTCCTTCTTAAAAAAATGTAAATAATTTATATAAGTTTTTATATTATCACCGTGATCAAAATGTGTAAAAATATCTTTATACGGATAAAGTATATAACTTAATTGTATATTCCATGTTGATTTGTTAATAAGATTATATTTATCCATAATTTCTCGGTGTTTCTCACTATCGTGTTCTAATATTGACAATCCAAATTTTTCTTGTGTTATTTGATACAAATCTTCTTTATTAGGTTTATTAGTTTGTATTTTTGATGCTTCAAAAATTGCATCATCTACTTTTTTTATAAAATCACTATCGGCATGAAGTTTTAAACTTTCAGATAATTTTTTGTTGAAGGGCTTTGAGCCAAAGTAAACCCTATATACTAGGTCCATACATTTTCCATAATAAAATATTCGAAGTGTTTCTGTTACAGGAAAATCTGATACTCCCGATATTTTTTTACAATAAGTTAAAAAAGGATTATTAAACTTTATTTTTGTTAGTCTAACATCCGGTGTTTTTCCATCGTTGGGTAAAGTAGTATATCTTTTACTATCTAACCACAATAACGCAAGTGGTGTATATGTCTTATCAGTGGTACCCGTAATAAAAATTTTATTTAATAACCATTCTTTTTCTAAACAATATTGAATAAATATAGTACTATTTGATGGATTTTTATGTTTGTATTCTCCAATGGTAATTTCTCTATCCGTCCATTTTTGTGTCTTATTTAAAAGCAGTCTTGGATCTAAACCAAGTTGATATAAAGGCATTGATAAAGTTCGTAATACATCTTCCATTATACCGGGAATTATACCTCTAACATATGGTATAGTATCAGGTATATTATCAACCTCGATATACTGTTGACTTGATTGTTCATCAATTATTAAGTGTTCCTTTTTTGTTTTTATTAAATATATATGTTTAGTACTATCATATGATATTTTTACACCTCCACTAGTGGGTAATATCTTTTTATATTCATTATTTTGTTTAATATATACTTCTTTATTACCTATTATACCGATATAGTTTGAACTATTACTACTATTTATGTAGTAATTATCGTCACCAATTGAATTTTTTTTAATATAATACACAACTGTCTTTATTTTATGTTTTTTAGTATCGGTTTTATTGAGGACATGAACGCTATCTTTTGCTTTAAATAAAAATGTAAGATTATCTCTTGTAATATTTTTGTAGTCTTTAATTAGATATTTTTTTTGAGTTAGTGTTGGCGCGATACATACTTCATTAAAGAATTTCGTAAACCCTGTAATTTCAGAGTCAAAAAAATTTACAGTCACTGCACCGGACCCCCCGGACACGCCCTTGGTGAAGGTGCCATCAGCATTTTTCGTAGTGTCAGGCATGGTAACAATTATATCCTTTAATTTAGGTTTGAGATTTTTTATATCTGTGCCTTTTAGAGCGGTACAAAATGTAGATGTAGCGGGAGTAGCATCAAAATCCAACCCCTTATAAGACAATGCTTTTTTTTTAAATCGGCCTAAATTATTAATAAAAGGATAAGCCTTATATGTAGGTGCTATGCAAATAATTTTATTTTCTTTTAAAAAATTTGACAATGAAATGAGTGTTTCTGAGAAATTGCCTGCGACTGCCATATTAATATATTTAATTTTATACCATTTACTTGTTTTATAAAAGTATTTATATGATGTAGTATCATTAGTGTATGTCCAATATGATTTATCATCATTTAATGGTTCTTCTAATTTTAATGTAAATATCACATATATTTTTAATTTACATGTATATTTACAACTGGTAGTTTGTCTAAGTATTGTTAGTTTATCTGTGGTACTAATATTATTATCATCTTTATCGTATTCATATACAAAGCTGCTTATTGTAGGTGGCATAATAATTGTAGGTGTAAAATCAAACAATTCAACATTTACCTTTGGTTCATCTGTGATTGTTTTTACTTTTCCAATACCTTTAACACCTCCTAGTATTTTTGATAAATTTAATATACTTTCATTCATAATGGCATTTGTATTGGCTGCAGGAATCAGATCGGCACTATTTATTTTAGATTTTTTTTTGTCAGATACATTTGTTAACTCAACAATTGTGTCATCTTCTGTTACATCCTTGTCAACTGTAAATGCATCATATTTTTGTAATGTTTTATCGTATAGAACAGAACTACCAAGTACTATATTGCTGGGTACTCCTTTATTTACAGGTATAACATAATTACTACCTAGAGGATCACAATCTTCACCAGATGAGCAATAACCGCCCCCAAAAATCAAATTTTTCATCGGATTAATTAGTGCAGTATCCATATTAGTAAGTATTTCATCTAAACCATTAGGATATCTTTCGGTTTCATATTCGATGTTTACCCATTCAATACCAGGAAAACCTTGTTTTTTAAGAGCGTCGCTTGATGCTTCCGTTATATAATTCATTAATGATGCCATACCACCGCCAAGATGTTTTATACCAAACGGTAAACTTTCACCATCTACTTTATCAAAAAGTATATCACCTAATTTTATAGTCTTTATTATTCGCTTCTCTTTATTAACAGATTCGGGTTTGTAATATTTAATAGGAATACATCTACCTTGTCTAATATCAAGATCGGTACACATAACAGTGTGTTTTCCCTTAACTGGACCGGCTATTTTTTTGGACGGCGTCGAGTTATCTAACATACGAAAGTCACTTTTTTTTCCATACATACTACCCCAGCGCAGACCGGATAAACCCGGCAAGTTAAATCTATATATTGCGTCACCATTATTATCTATTTCAACACCTACAATAACTACTGTGACATCCCTATATATGTGCTCGTTTTTTTTTAAAATTACTTTAGTTCCATTGGGATAAACATTATGTACTTGTTTTTTAAAAGAGCCTGTGAATACAGGTCTTGGAATATGGTCTGCATAGTTATAGTTTTTTGCTTTTTTGTTTAAAAGTTCTGGTAAATCTGTAGTTTTTTTAGTTGCTAAATTTTTTATTTCATTAGATTCACTATAAACATTTAAATTACCAATGTCACTATCGTTAAATCTCATTCTATTATTATATTATATTTTAATAATTAAGAATTGTAAATATTTATCTATGTTATATATTAGATAGAAAATATGGGCATCCCGGTAGGAGTTACACAAACAACCCAAACAACAAATGATAACCAAAACCAAACCGAAAGTATTGATAAAAAAATTAATAATAATGGTGAGTATCATTTAATTAGAATAGAATCTTCAGATTTTGATTATAGAATCCAAAGAAAAGAAGATAAATCAGAAACTGCCATAAATGTAAATGTTAATAAGTTTAATAGTCGTAAATCAGTAAAAAACTTAATAGACGATGTAAATAATATGTTTGCTATACCTGGAAAAAATCCACCAGTTGTTGCGTTTAATATGACAAGTTCAAAATCAGCACCCAGTTTAAATACAGTAAAGTATGCAAATAGTTTTAATCAATTAAAAAAATTATTTGGGAAAACAATAGGAAAAAGATACAATACAAAGTTTAATAAAATATCTAAAAAGGTGGATTTACAAAAACTAAATATTATGATGGAAAAATATAAAAATAAGGTTAATGGTGGTATAAAAATATTACTATTGATATTATCATGGTTTCATACATTAGACTCCAACACATTAGACAAAGATGAGTTTTTTGATTTTATAGAAATACTCAAGCAAAAATTCCAAGAAAATAAAGAAATATTTAAACAGTTATGTATTAAGAATGGTGTTATATCATCTAAAGAATATGAAAAAATAGGATCGTTAATAAGGGAATTAAAAGCACCGCGTGAAGATTACAATGTAATTAATTTTGATGATTTTTTTACATTTAAAGCCGGTACATTACATTCTGATATGTATATTCAATACACAATAGCCATAGATGCCAATAATATAACCAATGCAGAATGGGAAAATGTAAGAGAGAGTTTTGATGAAGAGATAGATAATATAAAATACTATTATGATAGTAATGTAAGTGGTGAAAGAGTAATTAAGAAAGTAAAAGAAAAAGAAATAGAGGAAGAAAAAAATACAATGATAAAAATAAACCAAGGTAAAAATAAAGTAGAAGAAAGAAAAGAACAAAAAGAAGAAATAAAACAAAAAAAAATAGAAAAGGATAAGAATGAAAAGATAGAGACAGACAAAAAAGATCTAGAACGGAAAAAACAAAAACAAATAAAGGGAGAAAAAGAATATGCCGAAAAGAAAGTAAAAGAACAAAAGAAAAAAGAAAAGAAAGATCAAAAAGAAGCAGATAAAAAGAAAGAAGCACAAGAAAGATTAGATACCACAAAAACACAACAACAACTTATAGATGACGCGAAAAAATTATTATCAGATGATAACATAGAAGGTTACAATGATTTAATAACGAAATTTATGAAAAAAATAGAAAAACTAATTAATAGAAGTACACAAGGTCAGAGCGTAAGTGGAGGTCGAAAATTAAAAAGAGGAGGAAGTAGTGAGATAAATGAAAGTGTAATATTAGACACAGTTGAAAATAAAAACCGAGCAATAATTTTAAGAAAAGCAGAATTTGAAAAAGCAAAATATAAGGTTATAAAAGCGTATGAAGATAAAATAGAAAAATATTTGGTACAAAAACAAACTATGGGAAGTTTCGGTTTAGGTTCAGATAGAGGAGACTCCAAGGTTGAAATACAAAAATTTGAGCGGGCCAAAAAACTTATAATAGAGTATAATATAAAAATTGAATGTGTAAAACAAGCATCAATAACTGTGGAGTCAGAAAGCGAAGATCCACTTCAACTTGAAGCGATAGCCGCTGTTAACATAAATACTGAAGACGCGAAAGGACAATCTCAAACACTGGCGAAAAGCTGTGACGAGAATTTAGTATTTCAAGAAATAAAATCAATCGGTGAATTTTCAGATACTTCATTAGATCATTTTAAGAGGGAAGTATCACAAATAACACTCGCAGAGTATAAAAAAAGAGTTACATTATTAAGTGAAATAGAAAAAATAGGTCCAAAAACAGATATGGATAGTCTTATAATAATAATGGATTTGTCTCAAAAAATAATAAGACTATGTGATGATAAATATGATAAATTATTAGATAGGGGGTTATCATGGGATCAAAAATATTATAAAATGAAACCAGGCTTAGGAGGTGGAGGTAAAAATAAAACAGGAGGCGATCGTGCAGATGCAGGTTTTTTCCGACAGTTAGGAGAAGGAGCGAAAGATTATGGTGATATTGCTGGAGATTTTCTTTTTGGAGAAGAATCACAAAGAAAACAAGACGAATCTAAGAAGATTCCTATACTTAAAAAAAGTACAAGTTGTTCAGCTATGTATATAAAATTACAAAAACCAAGATATGTTAGAACACTTGCTAATATATTTCATTGTAAAGCAGTAGCATCACTAATATATGATATAATGGATAAAATAGTATCAAATAAAGATAATATTAAAGGTATAACAGATGACTATAACATATTAAAAAAATATCTTAATGTTCGAAATGATTTTCTTTCATTAAGAAAAGATAATAATATAGAAAAAGGGTCTGAAAAGCGCCTGGCACCGTGGTTTTCTCAAAATAGAGCGAACATTGTGTCGCTTTATCCATTATACAGCATATCCGACAATTATTGCGTAATTAATTTTGATTTAGAAAAAGAAAAAGTACAAGATAAAAAAAAGTATGATGATGCTGACAGGAATAAAGCGCAAGATAATGTTGATCCTGATAAGAAAAAGTATGATGACAGGAATAAAGCGCAAGATAATGTTGATCCTGGTAAGAAAAAAATTGTTACAAATGATTACAAAGTAGGTATAAAACAACAATTTCCTTTTAATGATTTTGTAAAAAAAATGGGCAAAACAGTAAAAGCGTTTACAAAGTCTAAAGACGAGATAGAAGCTAATTTTGAAGGGTTATTAAATTTGGAAAAGGCTAACCGCAACCATAAATGGTATATACAAAATGTGAATGGTGACGGGGCGTGTTTATTTAACGCGGTTGCTACAGGTATTTATGAGAAATATCCATATAATAATAAAATAGCAAAAATTTCTGCTGAATCACTAAGGGCAGATGTATGTGATAGAATAGAATCCGCTTTAAAGAAACCCGCCAAGCTAGAGCAAGCCCTCTTAAATGAACTCCAGACTCCGGATCCTCAATATGTGAACATACCAGATACTATTAAAGGTGATGAGGCCAGAAGGGCAGAATATATAAGACTAATGAGAAAAACTGAAACCTACGCAGGACCGGTAGAAATATTTTTCTTACAGAAAGTTTTAAAAGAAAAATACGATATGTGTAAGGATGGGATAATAACTGTATCTGGAACATATGACAGCGTAGTAGCGGGCAAATTTGGTGATGGTGTCCTGTCATCATTACGCACAGCCCCGAGTGGACAATCCATATATATTCCGAATTCCCCTAACGGTACTGATATATTAGTATTGTATTATAAAGACCGCAATCATTATGAAGTTATATATAGTGAAATAAAAAATTCGGGGGGCAGTAAAAGAAAAACTAAAAGAAAAACTAAAAGAAAAACCAGAAGAAAGACCAGAAGAAAGACCAGAAGAAAGAAAAGTAACAG
>Ga0307986_10000925_pt1 | contig 21683 bp, 19 predicted proteins | sample EllFjometageno82_FD_203170 | JGI IMG/M metagenome (GOLD analysis project Ga0307986, IMG submission 203170) | Marine microbial communities from Ellis Fjord, Antarctic Ocean - #82 | ecosystem: Environmental > Aquatic > Marine > Unclassified | place: Southern Ocean | collected 2014-10-09
AAGATATTATAATTTTTTCATTCTCTGCTAATTTTTTTGCTTCCTTACTTGGCTTAACATTAAATGCAATTAATGTAGCGTTAGAAGCTTTTGCTAAAGTTACATCAGTCTCTGTTACCATTCCAATGTCAGATAAAATTATTTTAGGTTTCACTTCATCGTGAGTAATTTGATTAATCGCACTTTTAATTGCTTCCGCAGATCCATGAACGTCTGATTTTACAATAATATTTAATTCTGCAGCTGACTTATCAGCAAAAGCTGAATCTTGAGTTGCAAAAGTTAGAGGGCTTCCGCCAGTTTTGGTTTCATCTGCTCTAGTCTCACTTAATGTTTTGGCTTCTTTTTCTGAATCTAGGACAATAAAATCATCTCCTGATTTAGCTGCTCCATTAATTCCAAGAATTTCAACTGGCATTGATGGTGGTGCTTCATTAACACTTTCTCCTTTATCGTTAATCAAAGCTCTCACTTTTCCCCATTTTAATCCACTAACAAAAAAATCACCTTTTTTAATTGTTCCCGATGTAACTACAACTGTTGCAACAGCTCCTCTACCTACATCAATTTTTGACTCTAACACAATACCTGTTGCGTTAGATTCGAAATCAGTTTTTAAATTTAAAATTTCTGCTTGTAGAACTATCGATTCTACTAATTTGTCTAGATTCTTTTTTGTTTTTGCAGAAATTTCAACCATCAAAGTATCTCCTGACAAATCTTCTGCAATAAGCTCGTATTCTAAAAGTTGATTTTTAATTTTTTGAGGGTCCGCGTCTGGCAAATCACATTTATTTATTGCTACAACAATTGGAACGTTTGCAGCTTTTGCATGTTTAATAGATTCTATTGTTTGAGGTTTAACACCATCATCTGATGCAACAACTAACACTACAACATCAGTTAACTTTGATCCTCTGGCTCTCATCTCTGTAAATGCAGCGTGACCTGGAGTATCAATAAAAGTTATTTTATTTGATTCATGCTCAATTTGATAAGCACCTATATGTTGAGTTATTCCACCAAACTCTCCTGAGACCACATTTGCACTTCTTAAAACATCTAGCACTGAAGTTTTACCATGATCAACATGACCCATCACAGTTACAATCGGAGGTCTATTTTTTAAATTTTTAGATCTAGACTCTTTTATTTTTTGAATAATTTCTTCTGCTTTAGTTTCTCTTATAGGATTGTGCCCAAATTCTTTTACTAGGTACTCAGCAGTGTCTGCTGCTAAAGTTTGGTTAATCGTAACCGTAACCCCCATACCAAATAAATGTTTAATTACATTGCTAGATTGTTCTGCCATTCTATTAGCAAGCTCTCTAACTGTAATTGCTTCAGGAATATTAATATCTCTCTTAACTGGTTTTAAACTTTCTTGAATTTCTTCTTTAGTTAGTTCTCTATTTTCTTTTAGCTTTGCTCTTTTAAGCGAAGCCATACTTCTTGTTCTTGCTTCGATCTGGTCGCTTAAGGCTCTTGAAACGGTTAATTTTAATTCTCTTTTTTTAGTATCAGGTTTACCTGTGTCATCTTTAAGTCTTCTAGTTGCTCTCTGTTCAGCTAATTTACGTTTTTCATAATCATTAGTTATTAGTGAAGATGGCTTAGGTGCTGTAGCAGTTCTTGGTGCAATGCTTCCCGTAGGACTAACCACGGGTTTTGATCTCACACTTGCTAGTCTACTGAAGTTACCTCTAGGAGCAAATTTGCTAGGTTTTTTTTCAATTACAACTGAGTTTTTACTTTGAGTTTTTGCTAACTCTATATTATCTATCGATTTCTTGGCTATGCCAGAAAGTGTTAATTTTGTTTTTTTGTTGTCCATATTTCATTACTCAATCTTTATAAATTATACTTCTCGCAGACATAATTAGCTCGTCAGCTTCTGTTTTTGATAAAGCAAAATCTTCAAGGTATCCTTGAATTTTAATTCTTTCTCCTTTAACAACATCATAACCACCCGTTAATTCATCAGATGCAAGATCGGCAAAATCTTCAAGTTTTAAAATTCTTTGCTCACCCAATGTAACTAGCATTCCTGGTGTTAAACCTTTGTGATTTATAAGATCATCTTGTAATCCTAGATCTTTAATTCTTTGAGTAATATCTTCCTGGTCTTTTTGATAAAATTCTTTTGCTCTTTCAATTAAAGCTTTGGCTGTATCTTCTTCAATACCTTCAATCTTCATTAGTCCTTCTGGTGTACTGTCTTTAATATCTGAAATTGAAGAGAACCCTTCAGCAACAAGTAGTTGTCCTAATGTTTCATCCAGTTCTAAATTTTTTACAAAATTTTCTGTTTTTTCTTTAAACTCTGACTGTCTTCTTTCTGAATCTTCGGCATCAGTCATTATGTTAATTTCATAATTTAATAATTTTGTAGCAAGCCTTACATTTTGACCTCTACGACCAATCGCTTTACTTAAATTTTCTTCAGTTAAAATTACATCTAATTTTTTTGCCACACTGTCAACATTAACTCTTTGAACTTCAGCTGGTGATAGAGCATTTGAAACTACTATCGCTGGATCTTCAGACCAATTAACAATATCAATTTTTTCTCCTTGTAGTTCATTCACAACTGCTTGAACTCTTGACCCTCTCATTCCAACACATGCACCTACTGGGTCTAATGAGGCATCAACTGCTTTCACACAAATTTTTGCTCTACTTCCAGGATCTCTTGCTGATGATTTAATTTCAATTAAACCATCATAAATTTCTGGAACTTCTTGAACAAAAAGTTTTTCCATAAATTTAGGATGAGCTCTTGATAAAAATATTTGTTGTCCTCTTGTTTCTCTTTTTACATCATAACAATAAGCTTTAATTCTATCTCCAGCTTTAATGTTTTCTCTTGGAATCATTTCATTCTTTTGAATAATTGCTTCTGTTCTTCCTAGATCAACTATTACATTTCCAAATTCTAGTCGTTTAACAATTCCACTTAAAATTGAATCTTTTTTATCAATGAAATCATTATATTGTCTTTCTCGCTCTGCTTCTCTTACATTGAAGCTAATAACTTGCTTTGCTGTTTGAGCTGCAATTCTACCAAAATCAAAAGTGGGTAGTGGTTGTAAAATTTCATCACCTATTTTTTTATCTTTATTTTCTCCATTTAAAATAATTGCGTCTTGAAGATTGATTTCTGTATTTGTGTTCTCAGGTTTTTCAGCAACAATTAATTTTCTAAAAATTCCAATATCTCCATTTTCTCTATCTATTAAAACTTTAATTTCATTATCCTGTCCAAATTTTGCTTTTGCAGCTTTTGCAATTCCAGTTTCCATGGAATCAATAATTAATTCTTTATCTATAGATTTTTCTAAAGCAACTGCTTCAGCTATTCTTAATAGTTCTAATTTATCTGATCTTCTATTTAACATATTTTTATTAGCTCCAAAAAAAAATGGGCTTAAGCCCATTCTGTAATTTCAATAATGTAAGAGCAATATATAAAGAATTTTTTTTAATTCAATAGTAACTATTTAGAAAAAAAACCCTTTTTATCAGTCTTTTCCCACGAAAATGAACCATCGGCCTCTGGTACTCTACCAAAGTGCCCATAGGCTGCTGTTTTTTCATAAATTGGTTTATTTAAACCTAACATTTCTCTTATTCCTCTTGGGCTTAAGTCAAAGTTTTTTGAAATTTCTTCTGTAACAAATTTATTTTTTTCTAAATCATTATCAAATAGATCTACATAAATAGACAAAGGTTTTGAAACTCCAATTGCATAAGCTAGCTGTATTAAGCATTTATCTGTAATATTTGAAGCAACAACATTTTTTGCAATATACCTTGCTGCATATGCTGCTGATCTATCTACTTTAGTTGGATCTTTTCCTGAAAAGGCTCCTCCACCATGGGGTGCCGCTCCACCATAAGTATCCACAATAATTTTTCTTCCTGTTAAACCACAGTCTCCATCAGGTCCTCCTATTACAAAGTTTCCTGTTGGGTTTACATAAAATTCTTCTTCATTAAAATCTTTTAAAAAATTTCCTGGAATTGATTTTAATAAGTACGGTCTCAGTAACTCTCTAACCTTAGCTTGATCTACTTCAGCAGTGTGTTGTGTGGATATTACAACTGATTTTACTTTAGTTGGCTTTCCATCGGTATACTCAAAAGTAACTTGGCTTTTTGAATCTGGTTCTATATTTTTCAATTTTCCAGACTTTCTATCTTCAGCCATTAATCTTAAAATTTTATGAGAATAATGAATTGGTGCTGGCATTAATTCTTCGGTTTCGTTACAGGCATATCCAAACATTATTCCTTGATCACCAGCTCCTTCATCTTTATTTCCTAAAGAATCTACGCCCATAGCAATGTCTGTCGATTGTGAATGAAGATGACTTTCAATTTTTGTTGCCTCCCTCCAAGTAAAACCATCCTGGTCATATCCAATATCTTTAATACAATCCCTAACTTTTTGATAAAGTTCTTCTTTCTTAATTTCGGGTCCCCTTACTTCACCGGCAAGTACAACTTTATTAGTAGTGGTTAAGGTTTCACAGGCCACTCTAGAGAAGGGGTCTCCTGCGAGATAACTATCTACCACCATATCTGAGATACGATCTGAAACCTTATCTGGATGACCTTCAGATACAGATTCACTTGTAAATAAAAAATTTTTTAAATTACTCATGCTTAAGTTTATTAAATGAAAAGATTAAAAAAATATATATTAAAATTATCATAAAAAATATTTTGTTGCCATACTTCATAAATAATGTTGGGTTACTAAGTTTACCTGCAGTAAAATCAATATATCCTGTAGAACCAAAATCTACTTTTTTTTCAATAACACCTATTGGATTGATAATTGCTGAAATTCCGTTATTTGCAGACCTAATTATATATTTTCCACTTTCGATTGATCTAAATATACTGTGTGAAAAATGTTGCTTAGGACCTATAGAATTTCCAAACCACCCATCTTCTGAAATATTAATTATATAATCAAAATCTCTACTATCATGTAATTTTCCTGAATAAATTATTTCATAACAAATCAAAGGAAGCAAACTTAAGTCAATTTGATTATTTCGAATATTAAGAGGAGTTCTGTTCTTGCCACTAGAGAATGATTGATAGTTATTAGTGACAGTTTTAAGACCTATTAAGCCTAATATATTTTCAAAAGGGGTAAACTCCCCAAAAGGGACGAGATTGATTTTATTGTAACTTTTGATGATTTCCATTTTATTATTAAATACGGCCATTGAATTGAAAAATAAGTTTTTATCATCAATTGTTTCAATACTATTTAGACCCATGATAATTAAATCATCTTCTCCAAAATTATTTAAAAACAAATCTTTATAAATACTCATTTCACTTAAATAGCTGTCTGGAATAATTCCTTCTGGCCATAAAAAAATTGTAGGTATTTTTTTTTCTGGTTCACTTAAGGTTATAAGCTCATTAATTATCCGTAATTCATTTTGTTTTGAATAAAATCTATCTAAACTAATATTTGGAGATAAGACTCTAATTACAAAAGAATTTTTTACATTATCTAAAGAATTAAATTGATTATTTTTTAGATTTCCAAAAATTAAAAAAACCACTGAAATTAAAATAAAAAAAAAACAAACTATAATTTGTTTTCTATCTTGTCTCAAAATAAATACAGCAGGTACAGAAAAAAGAGAGATGCAAAATAAATTGAAAGAATAGGTTCCAATAACTGAGAGAATTTGAATAAAATAAATATTTTCAGAAAAACTATATGCAATTAAATTCCAAGGAAAACCGGTAAATATAAACCCTCTAATAAACTCAATACTTCCAAATAGAATCGAAAAAATAAAAAATAAACTGATTAAATTTTTTGAATAAAAAGCACCAAATAAGTAAGTTATTACACCATAAAATATAGCTAAAAAGGCTGGCAATAAAACTATAGCTATTGGGATTAAAAATTTAAAACTTTCATCAAATGTTAATGAAATTGATATCCAATACAAACTAGACAAAAAATATCCAAATCCAAAAAACCATCCATATTTAAAAAAAGATTTATTTATTAAATTTTTTTCTTTTTTTTTATAAAGAAATATAAAAAACAAAGAGAAGGTAAAAAAATTAATTATAAAATAATTGTAGGGTGGTAAACTGTAAGAGCTAATAGCTCCTAGAAAAATGATATAGAAAGAATTTAAAAAATTTTTTTTAAACAAGTTTTTCACTTTTAATTTTGACAAATTTATAAATTTTTTCTTCTTCTTGATTCATTTTTTTAAAATCTTTTAATTTTACATGATCATGCCCCAACAAATGAAGAAATCCATGAATGAATATTTTTGTAACTTTATCTTTAAAATCTAAGTTACTTATGTTTTTAGGGTTATTCATAAAGTTATAACTAATTACTATGTCACCAAGATAAGTATCTTTTTTTAAATTAAGTTTTTTTTCGAAGGGAAAAGATAAAACATCTGTTGGTTTATTTTTGTTTCTAAAACTTTTGTTGAGTTTTTTAATATTTTTATTGTCAGATAAAAGGATACTCAAATTTAATTCTTTTTTTATAAATCTATATTTTTTAGGAAAAAATTTAACTAAAGTATTAAAAAAAACTTTTTTTTTTTTAATTTTTTTGTTCCAAAGCTTGTTCTCTGAAACTACATCAATACTAATCATTTTCTTTATCTGAATAAGCCTTAACAATCTTAGAAACTAAAGGGTGCCTTACTACATCAGAATGATCAAAATCTACTACAGATATCTCTTTTAAGTGTCCTAATAATTTTTTAGATTTATTTAATCCAGACATGTTTTTATGTGGCAAATCTATTTGTGATGGATCTCCGTTTATAACAATTTTAGAATTTTCTCCTATACGTGTTAAAAACATTTTAATTTGTGTATCTGTTGCGTTTTGAGCTTCATCTAAAATAGCAAAAGAATTTTTCAATGTTCTTCCTCTCATAAAAGCTAAAGGTGCTATTTCGATGTCTCCAATTTCGATCATTCTTTGTATTTTTTCAAAATCAAATAAATCATATAACGAGTCGTACAAAGGTCTCAAGTATGGATCTACTTTTTCTTTCATATCTCCCGGTAAAAAACCCAATCTTTCTCCAGCTTCGACTGCTGGCCTTGATAAAATAATTCTTTCGATCTTTTTATCTAAAAGCATAGTTAAACCTACGGCTACAGCTAGAAATGTCTTTCCTGTGCCAGCTGGTCCTGCTGATATGGTGATATCACTCTGCCTTAAGGCTCTAACATATTCTTTTTGTCTTTCAGATCTTGGTATAACAGATTTTTTTGGTGTTTTAATTATATCTGAAATATTTTGATTTTTTACTTTTTCCTCAATCATAAATTTATCTATGGATGAGATTATATCTTTTTTTTCAATACATCCATTATTAATAAATTGATTTGCTAAAAATTGAATAGCATTTTTAGCTACTTCATTTTGTTCAGGTGTTGATTTAATTATAATTGAATTTCCTCTTGAATATAAACTTGTATTAGTAATTTTTTCTAGCTCTTTTAGATTTTCATTAAATTCACCCACCACCCCCATAAGTAAATCATTGTCATGAAATATAACACTTAATGAATTGTTGTCAGAATACACAAACTTTAGTGTGGAGTTAATTCTTTTTAAATTTGTATTGTTCAATTTATGCTACTTTTTTTTTTATACTTTCTTGTAATTTTCCAAATAAACTATTTTGATTACTACTAGTTATTTCAACCTGCAAAATTTTTCCAATACTATCTATGTTGCCATCAAAAATTACTGAAGTCATATATTCCGTTCTACCAAATAATTTAATTCCATCCTTCATTTTATTTTCAACTAAAACATTAAGAACTTTTCCCTCTAAAGATTTATTTTTTTTAATCTGGTTTTCAAATAGTTTCTTTTGAATAATTTTTAATCTTTCTTTAGATTTTTTAGGGTCAACTAACTTAAGCGCTGCCGCGACTGTTCCAGGTCTTGGGCTAAAAATAAAAGAATATGAATTAGTAAATTTAACTTTTTCAATTAATTCCATAGTTTTTTTAAAATCTTCCTCATTTTCATCTGGGTAACCTATAATGAAATCACTAGAGAATTCTATCTTGGGATTAATACTTTTTAGATTTTCATAAACTTTTAAATATTCCTCAATGGTATGCTTTCTATTCATTAATTTTAAAATTTTGTTTGATCCACTTTGTACGGGCAAATGAACTAAAGGCATTAGTTTAGTCGATTTTTTATACACATTAAGCAAGTCTTCTGTCATGTCTTTAGGATGAGAAGTTGTGTACCGAACTCTTTCCAATTGATCAAAGCTATCTAGCTCTAATAGTAAATCAGATAATCTAAATTCAGTATTTAGACCATTATAACTATAAGCATTAACATTTTGTCCTAGTAAAATAATTTCTTTAGCGCCTGCTTCAACTAATTCTTTAGCTTCTTTAATAATCTGCTGAAACGGTCGAGAGTATTCAGGTCCACGCGTATAAGGAACTACACAAAAATGACAAAACTTATCACAACCTTCTTGAATAGTGAGGAATGACGACACCTTACTATCTTCATTTTTAATTTTACTTAAATAATTGAATTTAGAAATTGTATCAAACTCAGTTTCTTCTTCTTTTTTTTTATCGTTGGAGTGTTTTAATATTGCTTCATTAATTTTATGATAAGATTGTGGTCCTATAACAATATCTATATAGGGTTCCCTCTTTAACATTTCTTGATTTTCAGCTTGAGCCACACAACCAGCCACAATAATGATTGGTTTTTCTTTTGATCTAAAAATTTTTTTTACTCTACCTATTTCATGATAAACTTTTTCTTTTGCTTTATCTCTAATATGACATGTGTTTAGAAGATAACAGTTTGCATCTTCATATTTATCAGTTTTTTCAAAACCAATTTCTTTAACAGTATCAAATATTCGATTGGAATCGTACTCGTTCATTTGACAACCAAAAGTTTTAATAAAAATTTTTTTTACCATTTAGTTAAGACTTTTTTTTTACTCCGTATAATTCTAGTTTATGGTCAACAAGTTTATAGCCATATTTGGCTGCAATTTTTTCTTGAAGCTTTTCAATCTCTTCATCGACAAACTCTATAATTTCACCAGACTTAACATCTATTAAATGATCGTGGTGTCCTTCGTTTAATTCTTCGTATCTTGCTTTTCCTCCTTTAAATTCGTGCTTTGCTAATATTCCAGATTCTTCAAAAAGTTTAACTGTTCTATAAACTGTTGCGATACTAATTTTTGAGTCAATTATTAAAACTCTATTGTAAAGCTCATCCACATCTGGATGATCATTAGACTCAGACATTACTTTAGCAATAATTTTTCTTTGATCGGTTAGCTTTACTCCTTTGGCCAAACATTTTTGTTCAATATTTTTTGACATTTTGAATGTTAACTTAAATAAATAGGATTAATCAAATTTTTTCTAATTTTAAATTGTTCACATAAATTTGGGACATCTTCATATTTAATTTCATCAAAACCTTTAAAATCTTCAAAACTAAAGCAATAATAGTCAATTTTTTTGGTTAACAATAAAGCCTTTATAGTGGCCAGTGAGTTTCTAATACCCGCGAAACTACCTGGGCCTCTATTAACATAAATTCTACCTACATCGTTAAGAGTGCATTTATTGTTGTCTAAAAATCCATTAATTAAAATCATTAATTTTTCAAAATTAATTTTACTATTTTCATGACTACAAGTATAAATATTTTTATCTACAATGAGTGTTAAAAAAATTTTATCTCTAGCTGCATCTACAATTAATTTATTCATTATAATAATGTTGTTTACATTTAATTGTAAAGCAGAAAAAAATAATATCAAATATTATTCTGAGGATATGGGTATACTTTCACTTATGTACCATCGTTTTGATGAAAATAAATATCCCTCAACTAACGTTCAAATGGATGTATTCAAAGAACACATCAAAATAATTAAAGATTCTAACTATGAGTTTTATGATCCACAATATTTAGAAAACAATTTTTCTACAAAGAAACAGAAGAAGAAAATTCTCATCACTATTGATGATGCGTTTACATCATTTTATGAAGTTGCTTGGCCTTATTTAAAAAAAGAAAAAATACCATTTATATTATTTGTTTCTACTGAAGTTATCAGCCAAAATGGTTATATGACCTGGGCACAAATAAAAGAAATTGAACAAGAATCTTTTGCCTATATTGGTAATCATTCTCATTCTCATGATTATTTAGTAGATTTAAATTATAAAGATTTTGTAAATGATATTAACACCTCATCCGCTTCTTTTTATAAACAATTAGGCTACAACCCTATTTTTTTTTCTTATCCTTTTGGTGAATACAGTTCCAAAATAAAAAAACATATCTCTAAAAATTTTAAATATGCTTTTGGGCAACACTCTGGCGTAATTGATATTAATAAAGATCCTTTCGATCTACCAAGGTTTCCAATTAATGAAAAATATGGAGATTTAGATAGATTCAAATTTTTAATTAATCTTTACCCACTACAATATAAAAATTTATATCCTGTAGAAAAATATATAATAAAAAATAATCCTCCAAAATTTTCTGTAGAGTTCTTTGATGAACAAAAGAATATAAATAATATTAATTGTTTTTCTGATGAAGGTAGCAAATGGAGAAAATCTAATATTAGTTTTAATAAAAACACACTTAATCTAAATTTCAGAGAAAAATTTAATTTCAGAAGAGGAAGGGTTAATTGCTCCCTCAATGATAATGGGAAATGGAGATGGTTTGGCGTTCAGTTTTCAGTAAACCAAAATTAAATTAAACTCTTGAGCTCGATACTTGAAGGTAGTAATTTTGCATCATCAAAGTCTTCTAAATTATTTTGTCTAATAATTTGTTTTAATATTTTGACATATTCTTTTCCTGTTTCTGCGTAGCTATCAAGATGCTCTACTAGTGCCGTGCTGTCCATTTTTTCTCCATTATCTCTCATTTCAGCTCTGGCACTCCTAAAATCTCTATAGGAAGAGTGAGTGTTTAAATTTCTTTGATATGCTTTAACCGAAGCTTGTAGGACATTAAACTTCATGATTTTGTGTGTGGTATCTTTATCTGCATTAGCAGGCTTAATTCCTTCACCTAACCAAGTCCACTGGCCAAATAATGCATTACCTTCTTGCGCAAATCTCGATGTTCCCCAACCTGTTTCTTTTGCCGCTTGAGCAATTATCATAGAGGTTGGTATTTCATCCATTCTAACTTTTAAAGTGGGTAAATCTTTACTTATAACTCCATATTGCTTGAATTTTGAGTTTAACCAATTCTGTTCTGCCGTAGAGTTTTTATTTTTGTTTAAGATGGTAAAAAGTTTTTTTCTATCTAACTTAATATTATTATTTTCAGCTATTATTAATGGTAAAATAATTTGAATAAATAAATCTTTTCTCTTTTTAACATCTTCTATTTTTGTTATTTCTGTTGGCAATAATGTTAAAGAAATTGGTTTGACTAACTTATTTTTTCTTACATCCTCTAAACTGTAATTTGTTGATTTAAATAATTCTTCAATTGTAGATGCACTAAGCCTAACACTGTCTTTTGGCTGTTCATCGAATGATAGAATATCTTCCAATAAAGACTTGGAGTCTAAATCATTGTCTAATAATTTTTTTAAATTATTCTTTGAAGTATTTTCATAATCTTTAGAAAGATTCATTTTTTCTTTTGAAAGATTAATAGCTAATGGAGTAATAAAAAAAATAGAGATTATGATCAGGCTAGATAAAAATGTTTTTGATAAACTCTCAAGATCAATAGCTTTTTTATTTTTTATTTTTTTACTTATTATAAACCCTTTTTCCTTTAAATATCTTTTTATATCTAAGATAGAAAATTGCTTTTTAGTCATAACTATACTGCAACCACTTCTTTTACCTCTGGCAAGTAATGACATAAAAGGTTTTGCACACCTTGCTTAAGTGTCATCGTTGAGCTTGGGCATCCAGAGCAGCTTCCTTGCAATTCTACTTTGACAACTCCATCTTTGAACTCTTTAAATTTGATATCACCACCATCTTTAGCAACTGCTGGTCTAATTTTTGTCTCTAAAATACTTATAATTTTTTTTTCAATTTCACTGTGTTCTTCTTTCTTTTCAGAAAATAATTCGTTCACAATTACAAATTCTTTTCCAGTAGAATAAAAATCATTAATTAATGAAATAGCTATGTGCTTAATATCTTCCCAATTTGTTTCTTCTTTTTTATTTATTGATAAGAAGTCAGCACCTAAAAATATTCCAGTCACACCGTTAACTGACAAAAGATTTCTTACTAGTTCATTATCAATTTCTTCTTTTTTTGTGACCTCAAAAGACCCATTATTAGACACTCCTTTTCCTGGCAAAAACTTTAATGAGTTTGGGTTCGGTGTTACTTCAGTTTGAATAAACATTACCCTATATATAGTGATAATTAGTAGAATTTAAACCAATTAATTTATTTGTTTAAAAACCAACCAATTCTTTAATTTCTTTAATTTTCTTTGAAGCAATTATGCTCGCTTTATTAGAGCCTTCTAATAAAATTTTGTCTAAATATTTTTCATCATTTAATAATTTCTTTATTTCTTTTGAAATTGGTTCAATTTTTTCAATTAAAATTTCTGATAACTTATCTTTAAATTCTACAAAATTTTTTCCACTAAATTCACTTATTGATTTTTCTAAATTTTGATTTTTTAAACTTGAATAAATTCCTAATAAATTTTCCGCTTCAGGTCTTTCAATTAGATCTTTCGTTTCTTTTGGTAATTGTAATGGGTCTGTTTTTGCTTTTTTAATTTTATTTATTATTTCATCCTTACTGTCTGTAAGATTAATTCTACTTAGATCGGAGGGGTCTGATTTGCTCATTTTCTTTATTCCATCTTTCAAACTCATTATTCTAGAAAATTCTTTTTGTATTAATGGTTCTGGTGATTTTAAAAAGTCAGGGGCATTAAAATCATTATTAAATTTTTGAGCTATGTCTCTACACAATTCTAGGTGTTGTTTTTGGTCATCACCAACAGGCACATGACTTGCGTCGTAAAGCAGAATGTCTGCAGCCATCAAAACAGGGTAAGAATAAAGTCCCATGCTTACTTTTTCCTTGTCTTTTCCTGCCTTCTCTTTAAATTGCGTCATTCTATTAAGCCAGCCAATTCTTGATACACAGCTTAAAATCCAAGCTGCCTCTGAGTGAGCTGGAACCATTGATTGATTAAAAATTATACTGTTAATTGGGTCTATTCCACTTGCAATAAATGTGGCAGCCGTTTCTCTTATGTTTTTTTTCAATTCTTTAGGGTCTTGCTTAATTGTAATCGCATGAAGATCCACAACACAAAATATACATTGATTTTCTTTTTCGTTTTGAAGGTCTACAAAGTTTTTAATTGCTCCAAGATAGTTCCCTAAATGAAGATTACCTGTTGGCTGAACACCTGAAAAAATTTTTTTACTCATATTAATAGTTTAGATTAATATCACTTTTTTTAAAAGCTTTGATTAAAATCGCAACTAAAATATAGAACATTAATCCTGCTGCAACTATGCCAATTAAATAAAGTGCTTTCAAGTTTTCAAAATAACCTAACTTATCATTAAAAAAATAAATCAAAAAATTAAAAAAAATCCCCATTAAAATAGTGGCAACTAAAATTTTAATAAATCTATCAATAAAAGTTAAATTAAAATTAAATAAATTTTCTTTTTTCAAAAAAATAAATAAAAAAATTGCGTTAAACCAGGATGATATTGTAGTAGCTATTGGAATAATTATAAAGCCAACTGTTTTAAAAAAGATAATACTAATCAATATATTTAATAAGACTGAAATTAGAGAAATATAAAAAGGTAATTTTGTATTATCCCTTGAGAAAAAAAAAGTAGAAAAAACTTTTATTAAAGCAAATGCTGGTAAACCAATTGCAAAATAAAACAATGCTTTTGCAGAATTCTTAACACTTAACTCATCAAAAAAACCATATCCAAATAATGATGATATAATTTCTTCCGACCCAATCAATAGTGCCATTGTAGCGGGAATACTTAAAAACAAACTTAATTCTAAGGCTTTGTTCTGAATTAAATTGATTTTTTCTTTGTTTTGTTTTTGAACATATTTAGACAGTTGAGGTAAAACAACTGTACTGATTGCAATTCCAGCGATAGCAAGATTTATTTGATAAACTCTATCTGCGTAGTAAAGATAAGAAACCGCACTAGTTTGAAATGATGCAATAATAGTTCCAACTAAAATATTTATTTGGGTAACACCTGATGAAAAAATACTTGGTAATAGTTTTTTAAAGAAAGTTTTAACTTTGCTATCAATTCTAATATGAAAGTTAACACTAGGTGAAAAATATTTTTTTACATAAAAAAATAAAAAAACTAACTGCAATATACCTGACAAAGTTACAGCGTATGATAAATAATATACCAACTTATCATTTAGTATTTTTCCAAATAACAAAACAGTAATTAGAAGTATATTTAAAATAATAGGGGCCGCAGATGCAATAGCAAATTTATTATTTGAGTTTAAAATGGCAGAGAAAAAAGATGCCAAACTAATAAATATAAGAAAAGGAAATGTAATTCGTGTTAGCATTACCGCTAGTTCCATTTTTTGATAATCGCCCTCAAAACCAGGCGCTATTAAGAAAACAAATAATGGCATAAAAATTTCAATAATAAGTACTAAAAAAAACAATCCTAAGATTAGTAAATTAAAAATGCTGTTTGCAAAATATTGTGATTTTTTTTTATTATCTAATAATGATGAATAGCTTGGTACAAATGCTGCGTTAAAAGTTCCCTCTGAAAATAACCTTCTAAAAGTGTTTGGAATTCTGAAGGCAACAAAGAATGCATCAGCTAAAAATCCTGTTCCAAGAAAGATTGCAATTAAAATATCCCTTATATAACCTAGTAGTCTGCTAATTATTGTAAAAAAGCTAAATGTGCCTGTTGACTTGAGAAGATTCATAAATCATATTAGTCTTAAATTTGCTCCATTTGTATCTCTTATTAACATAAATGAAAAAAACTAAAATAGATCATTACACAGATAAAGAAGCATTGGAATTCCATAGCTTAAATAAGCCTGGAAAAATTGAGATCAATTCTTCAAAACCAATGACTACCAAGCGAGACCTTGCTTTGGCTTACTCTCCAGGGGTTGCCGTACCTGTACAAGCAATTGCTGATAATCCAGAGACAGCTTATGACTACACCTCAAAAGGAAACTTAGTTGCGGTAATCAGTAATGGTTCTGCTATTCTGGGAATGGGTAACTTGGGAGCATTAGCGTCTAAGCCCGTGATGGAAGGTAAAGCAGTTTTATTTAAAAGATTTGCTGACATAGATTCAATAGATTTAGAAATAGATAGCCAAGATTCGAAAGAAATCATAAATAGTATTAAAAATTTTGCATGTAGTTTTGGTGGAATTAATTTAGAGGATATAGCGTCTCCTGATTGTTTCATTATTGAAGAAAAACTAAAAGAAATTTTAGACATTCCTGTTTTTCACGATGACCAACATGGGACAGCCATAATAACTACGGCTGCACTAATCAATGCTTTGGATATAAGCGGCAAATCGATAAAAGATATTAAAGTTGTTGTTAATGGAGCTGGCGCTTCTGCAATTGCTTGTACAAATTTATTTAAGAATAGTGGTGTACCTAATGAAAATGTAACCATGCTAGATCGTAAAGGTGTTATCTACAGAGGTAGAACGGAAGGTATGGATCAATGGAAGTCAGCCCACGCAATTGAAACTAAAAATAGAACATTAGAAGATGCCATTAATGGAGCGGATGTTTTTCTAGGATTATCAGCTAAAGGTGCTTTAAAAAAAGAGTTAGTAAAGACAATGGCAAAGAACCCAATTATTTTTGCTTGTGCTAACCCTGATCCAGAAATAACTCCTGAAGAAATTATGGAAGTTAGAAATGACGCTATTATTGCAACCGGGAGATCTGATTATCCTAACCAAGTAAATAATTTAATTGGTTTCCCTTACATTTTCAGGGGAGCTTTAGATGTTAGAGCCACAACAATTAATGAAGAAATGAAAGTTGCAGCAGCAAATGCAATTGCAGAATTAGCCCGAGAAGATGTGCCAGATGAAGTAGCTGCAGCCATGGGAGGGGATCGTCCTAAATATGGGAGAGACTATATAATTCCATCTACTTTTGATCCAAGATTAATTAGTGTCATTCCTGCAGCTGTTGCAAAAGCTGCTATGGATAGTGGTGTTGCAAAAAAACCAATAAAAGATTTTGAAGTTTATAAAGATCAACTTAAACAAAGACTTGATCCCTCTGTAACTATTATGCAAGGTATTAATTCTCATATTAAAAAAAATCAAAAGAAAATTGTTTTTGCAGATGGTGAAGATGAAAATACTCTTAAAGCGGCAATTGCATTTAAAAATTCTAAATTAGGAACTCCAATTCTGGTAGGGAAAAAAGAGAAGATAAAAGAAAGAATAAAAGAAATTGGTTACAATGAAAATTTTGATATTGAAATAATAAATTCGGAAGATAATGAAAAAAGAAAAAAATATGTAAATTTTTTATTTGAAAAACTACAAAGAGAAAAAGGTTTTTTAGAAAGAGACTGCGACAGACTAGTTAGAAACGATAGGGTTGTTTGGGCATCGTGCATGGTGGCTTGTGGAGATGCGGATGGTGCTGTTACTGGAAATACTAGAAGATTTGGTGCCTCTTTTGATAAAGTTACACAAGTAATAAATTCTAGACCCGGTGAAATTATGTTTGGGCTAAATATGGTTGTCGCAAAAGGAAAAACTATTTTTGTTGGTGACACTAGTGTCAATGAATATCCAAGCTCAGAAGAGCTAGCTGAAATTGCTATATCTACTGCAAGGGTAGTAAAACTTTTTGGCTTTGTTCCAAAAGTAGCTTTTGTTTCTCATTCAACCTTTGGTCAACCACTTACAAGTAGAACTAAACACATAAAAAAAGCCGTTGAAATTTTAAAAAGTAAAAACGTTGATTTTGAATTTGATGGAGATATGCAGCCTGATGTTGCTTTAAACTCAGAGTATAAAGAACTGTATCCTTTTTCAAATATTGTTGGAAACGCAAATATTTTAATAATGCCGGGTCAACACAGTGCGGCTATTTCATATAAAATGATGAAAAGCTTGGGCGATACAAAAGTAATAGGGCCTCTATTAATTGGTTTAGGACAACCGATTGAAATAGCACCGTTAAGATCATCTACATCGGAGATTATAAATTTGGCATCTATTGCCGCCTACTCTGCTGATGTAATTGATTATAAAAAAAATTAATTCTTTTGAATTCTTAAATCTTCAAGTAAAATAATACTTGCTATAACATCCTCAACGTCAAGTATCTCTTTGGCTTCATTTATTACTTCTTGTCTTTCATCTTCAGCTAAAGAAATTCCATAAATAAATATTTTTTTTTTATATGTGTCTATTTGATAATTCGTTGATTTAATTTTCTTATTAAAAATTAAAGCTGAACGCAATTGAGAGGTTATTAATAAATCTTTTGCCGATTGTTGAAAATTAAAGTCCTCTTTTATTTTAATATCATTCCTAACTGATCTAGCACCCTTGGTTTCCCAAGCTAGTTTGGTAATTTGAAGTTTTTCTTCTGGATCATTGACTTTACCAGTTAAAAAGATTCTTCCATCTAAAACTTTTGTATTCACAGATATTAAATAAGTTTTATCTCTCAATGCTAATCTTGCTAATAGGTTTTTTTGCATTACGGTATCATCTATTTGTGTACCTAAAGATCTTGGATCTATTGCAATACTAACACCAGTTCCAAAAATTCCTGTTGAGCTTATCCCTACACAGCCTGTAAAAACTAAAAAAATTAAACTTATTAAAATAATTTTATTTTTCATTTTTTAATTTCAAACAATAATTATAGATTTCTTTTTTTGGTACATTAGAGTTTTGACTAATTAAATCGGTAATGTCTTTAATGCTTAATTTTTTAATCATTTTTTTAATATTCTTCTTATCAGATTCTTTTAAAATTATCGAAGAATTTTTTTCTTTTGCTTTTTCAGAAATCACAATTGTTAATTCTCCTTTTGGATCTAATTTAAAAGGTTCCAACTTATCAATATCTGTTCTTACAAACTCTTCATAAAATTTAGTCATCTCTCTACATATTAAAATTTTTCTATCACTGAAGTAGTATTTTATATCTTTTACAGATCTATTAAATTTTCTTGGTGAAATAAAGAATACAATGCAGCTGTCTACATTTTTCAATTTTTCAAAATCCTCTTTTAATTTATTATTTTTTTCAGGAAAAAAACCATAAAAGAAATATTTTTCATTAAAACCACTTATAGAAACAGCAGAAGAAACTGCTGAGGCACCTGGTATTGGAAAAATATCAATTTCATTAATCAAGCACTCATTAATTAATATTGCTCCTGGATCTGATACAGAGGGTGTTCCAGCATCAGAAATTAAAGAAACGATACAGTCCGACTTTAAAATCCCAATAATTTTAGATAAGTTCTTTTTTTCGTTAAATTTGTGATTTGAAATAAGTTTAGATTTCATTTCATAACGATCTAAAAGCTTTTTTGAAGTTCGGGTATCTTCGCAAAGTATATAATCTGATTTTTTTAATACCTCTAAGGCTCTTAAGGTAATGTCGCTTAAATTTCCAATTGGTGTAGAGACTATATAAAGGCCACTTTTAACTTTATTATTTATGTTGTCAGTATGTAGAATCATTAAATTATAAACGTTATAATAATAGCATTAAAATGAAAAAAATTATTAAAATTATATTATTTTTAACAATAATCTTATCAATCAATTTAGGAAATCTCAAAGCCAATGAAAAAATTAGAATTGGTTTACTGGCTCCGTTAACAGGTAAAAATTTTGAAATTGGTCAATCTATAATTAAATCCGTAAGACTAGCTATTAATAAAATCGACAACCCATCAATTGAAATCATTCCTAGGGATACAAAATCAAATCCTGAAATTACTTTAGGGGCTGCTAAAGATTTGTCTAACTCAGGTGTGAAAATAATAATTGGTCCGGTGTTTAATGAAAATTTAATTAATCTTGATAAACTAGATAAAATAACTTTTTTATCTCTAACAAATAGAAATGAGAATTTTTCAAAAAATATTATTAATGCTGGAATAAATGCAACTTCTCAATTAAATGCAATAAAAAAGTTTATAGAATTAAACAAAATTGATAAAACTATTTTTTTAACACCAGACGTAAGTTTTAAAAATGAAATTGAAAAAGCAATATCTGATTCAAAAATTAAAATATTAGAAAATTATATTTATAATACAGATCCAACTATACTCACAGAGCAAATCGAAAAAATTACACGTTATGAAATTAGAAAACAAAATCTAAAAGATGAAATAGTAAGATTGGAAAAATCTGAACAAAATAATAAAGAGCACTTAATTGAAGAATTAAAAAAAAAAGATACACTCGGTGATGTTGATTTTGATTCAGTAATAATTTCAGATTTTGATGAAAGTTTAAAAAGTGTAACAACTTCTCTATTATATACTGATGTCTCCCCGAAAGATAAATATTTTATAACCCTTAATCAATGGTTTGATGAAACTCTTCTCAAAGAGGCAAGCTCTCAACCTCTTTATTTTCCCTCTGCTAATAAAAAAAATTATGATGAATTTTCATCTGAATATTATGAAAAGTACAATCAATATCCAAACCAGCTATCTTTTTTAAGTTATGATTTAGTTGGTCTTGTTTATTATTTAATACTTCAAAACAACTCCATTGTTAATGAAAATATGTTTTCTAAAAAAACTTTATTCAAAGGTAAGGTTGGAATTTTTGAAATTAAAAATAATAAAATAAATCACGTTTTGAATTTTTATAAAGTTGAGAACGAAGAGTTTAAAAAAGTTTTTTAATTTTTTTAAAAGCTTTAAATCTATGATCTATTTTATATTTTTCAGATGACTTCATTTCACCAAAGGTAATTTTTTTTCCTTTAGGTATAAAAATTGGGTCATAACCAAATCCATTTTTACCCTTCATAGCAGATGAAATAGAGCCTTCAATTTTACCAATTGAGCTTATTAATTTTTTATTTGAATCATGAACAGATAACGCACAAACAAACCTTGCTGTAATTTTTTTTTGCTTCCAGTTTTTGTCTTTTTTATCTAATTCTTTAAAAACTCTATTCATCGCCTTTTTAAAATCTCCCTTTTTACCTCCCCATCTTGCTGAATAAATTCCAGGTTCTCCATTTAACAGATCTACCTCTAAACCAGAGTCATCAGATAAACATGTTATCTTAGATTTTTTTGAAAAATACTTTGCTTTGATTAAAGAATTTTCTTCAAATGTTTTTCCATTTTCAGATGGACTTTTAATTTTAAAATCTAAAGGTGAGAATATTTCAAGATTTTTAGGCAATAAATCCTTAATTTCTTTAAGTTTTCCTTTATTATTAGTTCCGACAAGTAGTTTTGTAATTTTTTTTTTTAACATCTAGCAATTATTAGATTCCATACCATATAAGAGTTTATGGAAAAAGAGCAAAACACAAATTCTGAAAATCAAAATAAAGAAGCTGAAGAAATTAAAACAGAAGAGGCAATTAATGAGGCTCAACCTGATGATGTTTCTAAGGCTAAAGAAGAAATTAAAACAGAAGAGGCAATTAATGAGGCTCAACCTGATGATGTTTCTAAGGCTAAAGAAGAAATAAAAGAGCCCACTCTTGAGGAAAAGGTCAAAGAGCTGGAAGATAAGGTTGCTAGAACTCTTGCAGAAATGGAAAACCAAAGAAGAAGATTTGAAAAAGAAAAAGACGATGCTTTTGATTATGGTGGATTTTCTTTTGCAAAAGAAGCTTTAAATCTAATTGATAACCTAGAGAGATCAAAACAAATTTTAGAAAGTGATGAGGTGTTAAAAGACACTGAAGCTTTAAAAAAAACTTTAGAGCATTTTGAAATTATAAGTAAAGATATGATTTCAATTTTCTCAAAAAATGGAATTACACCAGTCATTTCTATAGGTAAAAAATTAGATCCTAATCAACATCAGGCAATGATGGAAATTGACGATGATCAAAAAGAGCCTGGAACAATAGTTCAAGAAATTCAAAAAGGTTTTATGATGAAGGATAGGCTTTTGAGACCAGCATTAGTCGGAGTTTCAAAAAAAACTAAAGTTCAAGATGAGCTAAAAAGTGAGGAAAATAAAGAGTATTCAGACAATTAATAATAATTGCCAGAACTTGTAGATTAAAAATTAACACTTATATGAAGGATAGTATTTAAATTATGAGCAAAATTATAGGAATAGATTTAGGAACAACAAATTCATGTGTGTCTATCATGGAAGGTAGTCAGCCAAAAGTTTTAGAAAATGCTGAGGGTGCAAGAACAACTCCTTCCGTTGTGGCTTTTACCGAAGATGGAGAAAAGCTTGTAGGTCAACCCGCAAAAAGGCAGGCTGTTACTAATCCTGAAAATACTATTTTTGCTGTAAAGAGATTAATTGGAAGAAATTTTGAAGACCCTACTGTAAAAAAAGATATTGCAGCTGCCCCTTTTAAGATTGTTAATTCAGAAAAAG
>Ga0307986_10000926_pt1 | contig 21667 bp, 15 predicted proteins | sample EllFjometageno82_FD_203170 | JGI IMG/M metagenome (GOLD analysis project Ga0307986, IMG submission 203170) | Marine microbial communities from Ellis Fjord, Antarctic Ocean - #82 | ecosystem: Environmental > Aquatic > Marine > Unclassified | place: Southern Ocean | collected 2014-10-09
TTTTTTTGGCAACTTCATTAACAAAATCAATATTCCCGGAATTTCTTAAAGCCTCATCTTTTGGATTAATAACAGCGGCAACGGCTGGCTCAATTTTCTTAATTAAGGCAGTAAGGTTTCCAAGACGGGCATGATCACAAGCTCCTTTTACGGCACCACAAGCAGTATGTCCTAGTACGACTATTAGCTTTGTGCCTGCAAGTTTGGTAGCAAATTCCATACTTCCTAAAATATCTTCATTCACAAAGTTTCCAGCAATACGAACGCTAAAAACATCTCCAATTCCTTGATCAAAAATTAGTTCTGAAGAAACTCTTGAGTCAATGCAACTCAGAATGGTCGAATGAGGATATTGTCCCTTGCTAGTTTCTTTTACTTGTTGTAAAAGGTCTCTATCCACAACATTTTTTTGAGTAAAACGCTGATTTCCATTTATTAATTCTTGAAGAGAAGAATCGGGGGTCATTTGTGCTTGAGTTTCTTTTGAATGAGCATTCATACGATGTAATAAATTATATTTTTTTTATCATTTAGTTTGAAAAGAAGAAGCAGGGAGCCCTTCTTTATTAAAAAGAGTAGCTTCAAAATAATTTGACCATCCATAACGAACACTTTTAGGAGTTTTTACTTTTGAACTACTAACACGAACTTTATTGCCGATTATTTTTGCTTTTCCAAGCATAAATTTACCATTATCACCAGCAATTTCAAAACCTTTTAATCCATTTTTGGAAAATAGTCCACTACCTATGTAGTCAAATTCAATTTCAATAAATTTAGAAAGAATTTTATGGTCTCTATATAAAGGTCCAGAGGGGATTATGCCTTTTTTCCCATAATCATTATGTAATGCTAAACGCGCTAATCGCAATCCGACATCTAGTTTATTAGCAGGATGAATATCATATTCCTCTCCAATGTCTAGGGTTATAGCCATTCCAGTTTTTGGAGTACTCAAACTTTTTCTTTGTGCATCTCTAAGAGCATAAGATTGTTCAGAGTCAGAATATATATACGGAGCAATTTGAACGAAATAAAAGGGGAATTCGTATTCCCAACTAGAGCGCCAATCTCTTATCATTTCACTAAATAATTCTTGATAATCTTGGAAGTTATTTACATTTGATTCCCCTTGATACCAAAGTGCCCCTCTAATACCATATGGCATTATAGGAGTCAACATTTTTTCAAATAAAATACTATAATTATTGGGGTCATTAAGATTTAAACCTATTTTTAAATTTGCCTTTAAGGCTCCTTCCTTAGCAATGAGCTCATTTGTAGATAAGTTATGAAGTTGTAGCGATGGGTATAGGTAAAAGGCATGGTGTTTTTGTTTCCAAGTACCCTGGTCCAAGCGTTGTTTTTCGTTATCACTGTTTAAAAAAATACTTCCTCTAAAGCCTCCTGCTCCTCCCGTATCAATAACTCGGATAGCCAAAACATTCCCTTCTTTTTTTAAAATTCCATCTGGAATAGTATAAATCTTATCAGTACAACAAGCCAAGGTATTGCCAATTAGAACTCCATTTACATAGGTATAATCTATGTCATCAATTCCGCGATTAAAAGAAATCGTATAAGCCCCGAGAGAATCAATAACATTAAATTTTTTCCTGTACCAAACAACCCCATTTTCAGCTATTGTACCGCTTTTATAGAATTTTTCAAAAGTGATCGGGAATTCAACATTTTTATCTTTTGATGGATTTTGCACTTGAAAAGTGTCCCAATTCGAATCGTCATAGCTCGGAAAAGAAAAAGCAAGATCGTCTAGCTCAAGAGTACTCCATGATTTCATAAAATCATCTCCTTCTGGCAAAGGATAATTCTTTGCCTTAAGATAGCTTGCATTTGCAGTAAGAATCTCAATATTTTTTTTTTGCTGTTTTTTAATCTGGCTATCAAAACCTCCTAAAGCTATTATTTTTTTCATCTCTTCACGCGTTGGTTCAAGGGAAGCAAGTTTCTCAGTACTCATCCATGCTTCTACTCTTGTTCCACCCCAAGAAGAATTTAAGATACCTATTGGGATATTAAGATTATTATTAAGCTCACGTGCAAAAAAATAGCCTACAGCGCTAAACTGTTTTACGTTTTCTGGGGTTGCTACTTTCCATCGGGCATTATTAATTGCAGTGCCATATAAATTTCTTGGCACGGAGAACATACGAATATTAGGATAATTAGCTGCAGCAATTTCAACAGCTTGATTTTTAATAGGATTTTGCATCTGCCACTCCATATTTGATTGTCCTGAGGTTAACCAAACCTCTCCAATTAATATATTTTCAAAGAGTATTTTTGCGTTTGAAGTATATATTTTTAGTTCATAGGGTCCTCCGTATTCAGGGGTTTGAATATTAGTTTTCCAAAGTCCATCACTAGTAACCTTAACCATTGTATTAACCCCCCAGCTTGCATCCAGATTAATTAAAGCTCCTGGTTTACCAGTCCCCCAAATAGGTACTTCCATTTGCTGTTGTAAAACCATGTGACTTGAAAATACAGGTGCAACATTAAATGTAGCAGATTCCGTTTCACAACCTTGATTAATTAATATGATGCATATAAAGCTTAATAGTATAATTATGTTTTTCATAAATTCTAATAAATTAAATTACGTTTGCTATAAGATATTCTGCTATTTGAACAGTATTGGTGGCGGCACCTTTTCTTAAATTATCTGCAACAATCCACAAATTAAGAGCATTAGCATGTGAAGTATCTCGTCTAATTCTTCCAACAAATACTTCATCTTTACCTTCTGCATAAATTGGCATTGGGTAAGTATTTGTTTCTGGATTATCCTGTACAACAACTCCTGAAGTATTATGTAGTAGTTTTCTAATATCACTTATTTCAAAAGGGTTTTCAAATTCAATATTTATAGCTTCACTATGTCCGCCAACCACTGGAATACGGATCGCAGTCGCTGTAATCCCAATTGTGTCATCACCTAAAATTTTATGGGTTTCATGGACTAATTTCATTTCCTCTTTGGTATAACCATTTTCTAGAAAGACATCACAATGTGGAATGGCATTTTTATGAATAGGATAGGGATAAGCCATCGCTCCTTTTTTCCCTTGAACTTCATTATTTAATTGTTCTACTGCTTTTACACCTGTTCCAGTAATGGATTGGTAGGTGGAAATAATAAGGCGTTTTATTTTGTATATTTTGTGCAATGGAGCTAATGCCATGACCATTTGAATAGTAGAACAGTTAGGATTGGCAATAATTTTATCCTTTGACGTCAATTCGTTTCCATTAATTTCAGGGACAATTAATTTTTTAGAGGGATCCATTCGCCATGCAGAAGAATTATCTATTACGGTGGTTCCTTCGGCAGCAAATTTTGGAGCCCATTCTAGTGAAGTGTCGCCTCCTGCAGAAAACAATGCAATAGCAGGCTTGGCTGCAACTGCTGCTTCTAAACCGATGACCTTGAGTGTTTTTCCTTTAAAGGGAATCTCTTTCCCTACCGATCGTTCTGAAGCAACTAGTAACAATTCTGTTATAGGAAGTTTACGTTCTGCTATAACTTCTAACATTACATTTCCGACCATTCCGGTGGCACCAACGAGGGCAATTTTCATTTAAATTAATTTTTATCAAAAATAGAATTAAAAAATGCGGCGACCATAATTCACTATAAATTTAAATTAAAACAACAATTTGTTTTAATTATAACAAATAATTATTCATTAATTACCCTCTTTATTCTAGGTCCTAATCCAGAAAGTAGTTCATAGCTAATAGACTGACCCTGTTTTGAAAATGAGACTGCTGTATTATTAGTTGTACCAAAAAAACAGACAGTATCTTGAGTTTTACATTTTATATTTGTGACATCAACCATCAGCATGTCCATGCAAACATTACCAACAATGGGCGCTTCTTGACCATGAATAAAAACACTTCCCTTGTGATTTCCAAAGTGCCTTCCAATTCCATCTGCATGGCCAAGTGGGAGGGTTGCAATTTTAGAATCTACGGGAGCTTTCCAGCCATGATCATAGCCTACATAAGAACCTTTTTTGACCTCATGAATTTGTGTAATCCCACTTTCCAGAACAGCAATAGGCTTTAAAAGAGCATCCCACTTTGAGTGATTTGCAAATCCATGAAAAGCAATACCACAACGCACCATGTCATATTGTAGTTCAGGATAATTGAATACCCCCGAACTGTTCAGTAAATGGAATTTAGGTATTGAAGAGTTTTGCACTGAATGTGCTTTTTTTATAGTTTCAAATAGTTCGATTTGCTGATCACACGATTGGGACGGTCGTTGATCTTCTGAAGCTGCCAAATGAGAATAAACACTCTTTAAATTAAACTGATTGGAAGCTGCTTGTGAAATCACCCAATCAGTATCTTCAGGTGAAAAACCTACACGGTATAAGCCAGTATTGTATTTTATGTGAATAGGATGCTGTGTCTTGTTTGTGTCCTTTAGAAGATCTTTAAAGGCGATTAAAAGTGAGCGGCTGTATAGGCAGGGTTCCAATGCCTTTTCTATTACTGTTTTTAAGGAATCTACTTGAGGATAAAACACCATAATCGGAATTTTAATTCCATAACTGCGTAATACTTTCCCTTCTTCTGCATAGGCAACGGCAATATAATCAACTCCTAGTGCCTCAAGTCTTTTTGCCACAGCTTCTGAAGCGCTTCCATAAGCTCCTGCCTTAACGACAGCCACAATTTGTGTTTCGGAATTCAGTTGTTTTTGAATCTGAGAATAATTGTAATTAAGATTAGAAAGGTTAAGTTTGAGTGAGTTCAAGACGTTTGTTTAGATACCACGATTATTATCTTTTTTTTTCTTTTGAGCTTTTTGAGCTTTATTAAACGCTACTCTAGAAAGGGGTTCATAATTTTCTTTTTCACCTAAAAGAACCAAAGTATTATTTTCAGAGGTTCTAAAACTATTATGGGCCAACCTTCCTGTTCGGGTACAAATGGCATGTACTTTAGTAACATATTCTGCCGTAGCCATTAAGGCTGGCATAGGACCAAAAGGATTTCCTTGAAAATCCATATCTAAACCAGCGACAATAACACGCACACCGTTATTGGCAAGGTCGTTACATACTTTTATAATTTCATCATCAAAAAATTGAGCTTCGTCAATACCCACGACATCACAGCCATCAGCTAACATAGGAATATTTGCCGCAGCTGGAACTGGAGTAGATGGAATTTGATTTTTATCATGAGAAGTGACTAACTCATCATCGTAACGCAAGTCTATTGCAGGTTTAAAAATTTCAATTTTCTGCTTTGCAAATTGCGCTCGTTTAAGGCGACGAATAAGTTCTTCTGTTTTTCCAGAAAACATTGAGCCACAGATCACTTCAATCCATCCAAATTGTTCGTTTGAGTTTATGGTATTTTCTAAAAACATTTTGTAATTTTCAACTTGAAAAACAAATTTTTAAAGCCTATTTTATCAAAGGTATTAAAATCTAATTGGTTGTAGGGCTAAAAATCATGACAGAACAAATAAAAAATGCATTAGTTAAATGGGCGGAAAGGGTCCTAGATAACCATGAGCATTGGGATGCATTAGAAACTCATGAGGCTTTGCAAAAGTTATATGAAATCTCTATCTATCATAAAATGACAGAAGGAGAGGATGTAAAAAAGACAGAGGCATGGGAACTACAACAAAACCAGCTTAAATCTGTGATAGATTCCTTAAGCGGAATCAGTGCTTCTAAAGAAAAAATGACTCAAGAAGAAAATATTGAAGTACCCTCTGTAATGGATACTATAAAAAACATGGTGACTGAAATGCCAGAAAGTGAGAGTTATGAAAAATTATTTGATACAGTTTCAGACACACCTACTTTTGTTATTAAAGATGAAAATAACGATTCTCAAACCGTTTCAGAAACATTAAATGAAGAAGAAAAAGTAAATATTAATGACCTCTTTTCAAAGACCATAAGTATTGATATAAACGATCGCCTTTCATTTATAAAGCATTTATTTGATAATAATACTGCCTCTTATGAGCATGTAATTTCTCAGATAATCACCTTTGAAAGCTGGGAAGAAGTTACTGCGTTTTTAAATCAAATGGTGAAACCTGAATACAACAGTTGGAAAGATAAAGAAGAAGTTGAAGCACGTTTTTTAACTATTTTACAAAATAATTTTACTGCATAATAATAAGGCAGTAGCTTAATCCTTAAAATATACACACGTGATCTATTTGATCCCTACACCCATCGGTAATTTAGAAGATATTACACTTCGGGCTATTCGTCTGCTAAAAGAAGTTGATTTGATTTTAGCGGAAGATACCAGAGTAAGTATAAAATTACTAAAGTATTTTGAAATTGGCACCCCCTTACAAAGTTTCCACATGCATAATGAGCACAAAAAAGTTGAAACGGTCGTGGAGCAATTAAAGAATGGAAGAACAGTTGCACTAATTTCTGATGCAGGTACTCCAGGAATTTCTGATCCAGGTTTTTTATTAGTTCGTGAAGCACTCAAAGAAGGGATAGAAGTTCAATGTCTACCAGGACCTACAGCTTTAATTCCAGCTTTAGTTCAAAGTGGTATTCCGTGTGAACGTTTTATTTTTGAAGGATTTTTACCTCCAAAAAAAGGACGTCAAACTCGACTAGAACAAATGGCATTAGAAACCCGAACTCAGGTTTTTTATGAGTCCCCACACAAATTACTTAAAACTTTGGAACAGCTCGTTACCTTTTTTGGTGCTGATCGGTCTATAGCAGTGGTTAGAGAAATTTCAAAATTATATGAAAGTACCTTTAGAGGGAACGCTCAAGAAGGACTTGATTTTTTTGAAGCGCATCCTCCCAAAGGTGAATTTGTAATTGTCGTTGAAGGTTTAAAAAAATAATAATGCGCTGGAAGTCGATACCCTTAGCCACTGAAGAGTCAATAAACGCTCTTGCGAGTAAGTTAACGGTTCCTAAAGTTATTGCAAAACTTCTTACTCAACGGGGCATTACTTCCTTTGAACAGGCGAAATTTTTTTTCAGACCAGAGTGGTCACAATTACATGATCCTTTTTTAATGCAGGATATGCAGGCTGCCGTGGTAAGGATAGTTAAAGCTATTGACCAGCAGGAAAAAGTTATGATTTATGGAGATTATGATGTAGATGGCACAACATCAGTCGCATTAGTAACTTCTTATTTAAAAGATAAAATTAATTATTTAACTCCTTATATTCCAGATCGTTACAAAGAAGGTTATGGAATATCTATGTCAGGTATAGATACTGCTAAAGAAGGAGGAATTACGTTAATTATTGCTTTAGATTGCGGTATCAAAGCACATAAACAGGTTGCCTATGCAGCTAAATTGGGGATTGATTTTATTATTTGTGACCATCATTTACCCAGTGAAATTTTACCACCAGCGGCAGCTGTTTTAGATCCAAAGCGTACTGATTGTGGCTATCCTTTCAAAGAATTATGTGGTTGTGGTATTGGATTTAAGTTTATTCAAGCTGTACAAACACATTTAAACCTTCCACCCGAGGCATTAATAACTTATTTAGATTTGGTTTCCACTGCCATAGCTGCAGACATTGTTCCCATGGAAGGAGAAAACAGAACTCTTACCTTTTTGGGACTTCAGCAGTTTCAAGAAAATCCACGTATAGGACTTCAATTTTTTCTTAGGACCACTAAACAGCCAATTAAGGTTACAGATTTAGTTTTTGTGATTGCTCCTAGAATTAATGCTGCAGGAAGAATGGACCACGGCTTAAGTGCTGTTGAACTTTTAATGACAGATAATCTGGAACTTGCCTTGCCGAAGGCTCGCTCCATTGAGTTTTTTAACACTGAACGTCGTTCCACAGACGAGCGTATTACAGAAGAAGCATTACAACAAATTGTTTTGAATGAAGAAACAACCTGTTTTTCAACAGTTGTTTTTTATCCTTCATGGCACAAAGGTGTTATTGGAATTGTGGCATCAAGATTAATAGAAACTTATTACAGACCAACAGTAGTTTTAACCGAATCTGAGGGAGTTCTTTCAGGCTCTGTTCGTTCTGTTTCTGGCTTTGATGTGTATCAAGCGCTAGAGGCTTGTAGCGAGTTTATGATTCAGTTTGGTGGACATAAATATGCAGCAGGGCTTACCTTAAGGCCAGAACAATTAACGGAGTTTAAGCAATGTTTTGAGGCCTATGCAGAAGCTCACTTATTACCTGAACAGCTTCAGCCTACTTATAGCTATGACCTTGAGGTTCATTTTGATGTATTAACTCCTAAATTATATCGAATCATTAATCAAATGGCACCTTTTGGCCCTAAAAATATGCGTCCAGTATTTGTTACTCATTTATGTAAGGATGCTGGGGGAACAAGAGCGGTCGGAAAAGAGGATAATCACCTAAAGCTTGAGATTATAGATGCAGATGGGACACGCTTTCAGGGCATTGCTTTTGGGATGGCACAACATCTTATTCAAATTAAAAATCAACAGCTTTTCTCACTTCTTTATACTTTAGAAGAAAATGTATATAATGGGACAGCATCTTTACAATTAAAGATTAAAGATCTTGTGTTTTCCCTATAAAAAAACCCTCACAATTGTGGGGGTTTTTAATTTCAATAAAAATTGATTTAGAAGTTGTAACGCAATGCTGCATTCCAAGTTCTTCCGAATCCAAACCATACTGAGTTATTAACATCAACTCCATTCCAAGTAGTTGAGTCAGCGTCTGCATGAATATTTGTATTTGATTCTGCAATATAGGTAGTGTCAAACAAGTTGTTAATGTTTAATCTGAAGGTTAATTGATTATTAATGCCTTTACTTTTGTTTGATATATTTATCGGAATAGAAGCTCCAAAATCAACAAGTCCAAAAGAAGGTAATTTTAATGCTCCTGGATTATCTGGCGATAAAAATGCAGAGTCTACGATACTATAATCAGCATAAAGCCCATCTACAAACCTGTAGTTTGCATCAAGGCTAATACTACCTATTCTATAATCAGCACCTAAAGACATTGTAAACTGGGCGGCATCACCAACTTTTGCTCCTTTGGTATACAGTTTACCTGTACCAATTAATTGCTGTTGATCATCAAATATGTTAGACTCGAAGTCTTTTGTGTATTCCCAATCACCAATTGATAACACACCAATTAATTTTAGACTTCCTGAGGGTCTCCAGCTACCTTCAAACTCAATTCCTTTATGAAGAACATCTACGTTAGGAAATTGTGCAGTTCCGTCAACACCCTGAGAGTTAGACAAAGAACGTGTTACAAATCTATTTCCCCAGTTGGTAGCATAAACATTCACATTTAATTTAACAGAGTTAGAGATGTATCCGTAACCCGCTTCAATTGATGTAATTTTCTCATTCTGTAAATCAGGATTTATTTCATTCCCAAAGTTTGGAAAAACTGCTCCAAATTGAGGTTGACGAGATATATAACCTGCATTAACAAATACATTAGAAGTTTCTGTAAAGTTGAAGTTTGCTCCTCCCTTTAAATATCCACCACCTTGATTTTGAGTATCGGATAAAGGATTAGTTGGTTGGTCAAACAAATCTTCACGCTGGAAAGATTGATTTGATAATCCCGCTTGAAGTACAGCAGTTATTTTTTCACCACCATATTCAGCTAAACCGTTTACCCCCTGCCATCCTACATATCCAATATTGAAGTAATCAATTTTAGTACCGTTTTTAAGACCTGTACTTTGGAAAGGGCTCGCCTCAATTGTTGATTCAACGATTTGGCCAGCACTATTTTTGTTTCCTGTTGAGTAGTAACCGTCAAGCCCCATTAGATTATTCATTACTCGGTAATGATAACCTGTGTAAGAACGTAAATCAACACCTAAGGAGTATTTCATTTTACCAGACTGAATATTTAAGTTAGAGATTGCTCCAACCCAATCATGAGAGTTCATTGAAGCGCGACGAACTAAAATTTCTCTACTTACACCAGCATCTCTATATCCATTTGAACCAATGCTTAATCCTCCATATCTTGAAATATCTCCTGTATAAGATCCTACTGACTGATTTGAAGAAATAATTGCATCAAAGTTTATGGTTCCGTCAGCATTTCTACTTCCCCTTCCATTTTCTGCGAAATGTTCTGTAAGATCTTTTCGGAAAGGCAGAATATCTGTTGCAGAATTTCTATAGTTATTTCCCCTTGGACCTGTTCCACCACCTCTTCCTGCTGAAGCATATAAAGATGTATTTAAATCAATGTTATCTGCAATTTCATAATCCCAGTTAAAGGTAGCCAGTGGCTTGTTATAAAAGTTTCTTCTCATACTGAACTCTTCTCCATTTAAAGTTCCACCATTGGTATTCCATGTTCTATCAATTCCAACATCTCCAAAGTTTTGATAATCCCTAATAGACACCCAAACATCTCTTTGGTGGTGCCACTGTGCAGCCCCTAAAACTGATAAGTTAAAAGAATGATTAGACCCTTCGGGTGTATAGCCAACAGCAAAGAAATAAGTAGTACCTGCTCCAGAAGTGTTATTGATGTAGCCGTTTCCAGCCCATCTAGACAATAAGTAAGAAGAAGACCACCCTTTATCATTTACTCCGGTATTGTAGGCTGCTGTGGTTTTATTGTAACCATTATTACCAAACATTTGAGCAAAGGATCCTCCTTGAGTTTTTTCAGCACTCTTAGTAAAAATCGAAACAGTACCTCCAACTGATGGAACAGCTAATTTAGTAGCACCTAAACCTCTTTGAATCTGGATCCCTGAAGCTACATCTGTTAAACCTTGCCAGTTTGACCAGTATACCCTTCCGTTTTCCATGTCATTAACAGGCTGTCCGTTAATAAGAAATGAAGTGTTTGTCTGATCAAAACCACGAAGTGAAATACGACTATCGCCATAACCCCCCCCTTGTTTTGTAGCGTAAACACCAGGAGTATTATTCATTATTTCTGGAAATTCTTGATTCCCTACCTTGAGCAGAATTTCTTTAGCAGATATTGTACTTACCGCTATTGGAGTTGCTCTTTCCTCGGCAAGATCAATTACTCCGGAGGTTAATACTATTTCCTCAAGGTTTTGAAATGTTCCTAAAGCATTTATAACTGAGTCAAGGACTTTGTCATTTTCTTCTTGAGCAACAAGAGGTGATACAAGAATTAAAAATGTAATTAACAGGATTTTTTTCATTAGATGATTAAATTAAATTAATGAATCAAAGTTACTTTTTAAGCAATTACTTCATTCATTTAGACTTTATGAAATGTAAGAGTTTATTAAGAAAATGTTAACAACTCTAATAGTAGAGTTATTGACAAAAGAAATCTAAGAAATTGCTTTTAAAAGCGCTTTTGTTGAGATGTCATGGGTATGGCTGTTTACACCTTCTATGTCTTCTAAAACTGCACTCGCAAGTTGTTTTCCAAGCTCAACTCCCCATTGGTCATAACTGTAAATATTCCAAAGAATTCCTTGAACATAAATTTTATGCTCATACATTGCAATTAGGGCGCCTAAAGAATGGGGCGTCAGAGAATTAATAAGAATACTATTAGTAGGTTTATTTCCTGTAAAAACTTTGAATGGCGCAATTTTTTTTTGTTGATCAGCTGACATTCCACTGGTGCTCAATTCTTCTTTTACTTGTTTAAGCGATTTTCCACTCATGAGGGCTTCTGTTTGGGCAATAAAATTCGCTAACAATTTATTTTGATGGTTTTTATTGCCATATAATGATTTTTTAAAACCAATAAAGTCAGCAGGAATCAGTTTAGTTCCTTGATGAATTAATTGAAAAAAGGCATGTTGCGCATTGGTTCCTGATGCTCCCCAAATAATGGTTCCTGTTTGGTAATCTACTGGAATACCGTCACGCCCAACACTTTTACCATTACTTTCCATAATTCCTTGTTGCAGATAGGCAGGAAGGTTTCTTAAATATTGAGTGTAAGGAATAATAGCCTCACTTTCTGCTCTATAAAAATTATTGTACCAAATACTTAAAAGCGCTAGCACAATAGGTATGTTTTTCTCAAATGGTGTTTCTTGAAAATGACGATCCATTTTTCCAGCACCTTCTAATAGACCTTCAAAATGTTTGGGACCTACGGCTAAACAAATGCTAATTCCCACAGTACTCCACAATGAAAAACGGCCACCAACCCAATCATTCATTGGAAAGGTATTTTCTGGAGAAATACCAAAAGCTGCTGTTTTTTTGGTGTTAGTAGAAACGGCTACAAAATGACTGGAAATACCACTTTCAGGGGCATGGCTTAAAAACCATGCACGAATACTATTTGCATTACTTAGAGTTTCTTGTGTTGTGAATGTTTTAGAAACAATCACAAAAAGTGTAGTCTCTGGGTCAAGATCTTTTATTATTTCTTTATGATGGTCTCCTTCCACATTAGAAATAAAACGAACATCCAAATGATTTTTGTAGTGTTCTAGAGACTCTACCACCATTGCGGGACCTAAATCAGACCCACCAATTCCTATATTAACAACATGTGTAATAATTTTTCCTGTATGACCTTTCCATGTTCCGGAAATCACATCATTACAAAAGGAGTACATTTTTTTTTGTGTTTCTCTAAGAACAGAAAGCACATTTTCTCCATCAATTAAAACGGGCTCTTTTTTTATTGATCTTAAAGCAGTATGGAGAACAGCACGATTTTCAGTAGCATTGATTTTGTCACCAGAAAATTGCGAATCTATAGCAGATCTAAGCCCACTCTCCTCTGCTAGTTGAAGTAATAAATCAATTCCCTTTTTATCAATACGGTTTTTAGAAAAATCAACATAAAAGTCATCCCATTGTATAACAAAATAATCTAAACGATTTGATTCATTTTTAAAATGCTCCTCAATAGATATTTGAGAGATTTTTTTAAAATGTTTTATAAGTGCGTCCCATGCTTTTAGTTGAGTGGGATTTTTATTAGGAAGGGTCTGCATTCTTCTTTTTGTTATTATTTATCACAATTTCATCTGTTGTTGATGTTTCAAATGGAATGCAATCTAGTTTAGTTTTATAAGGAATAATGTATTTTGAAAATTCAGTTTTTAATTTGTTAGAAATAGGCTTAGCATCTGGAAGTTTTTGTTTAAAAGGATCTACTTGTCTACCATTTTTCCAGAATCGATAACATACATGAGGTCCTGATGTATTTCCAGTCATTCCGACCCATCCTATAATTTCTCCTTGTTCTATAAACTGTCCTGCCTTTACCTTTCTTTTCTTCATATGAAGATATTGAGTAGAATAGGTACTGTTATGCTTTAAGGTTACATAATTCCCGTTTCCTTTGGTATAACCAGATTTAAGAACAGAACCATTAGCAGTTGCTAAAATAGGAGTACCTATAGAGGCTGCAAAGTCAGTTCCTTTGTGGGGACGTATTCGGTTCCCATAATATGCAATCCGTCTTCTTAAATTGTAACGTGAAGAAACCCTATTGAATTTTAAGGGTCCTTGAAGAAATGCGCGACGTAAGCTTTTCGCATTATCATCAAAATAATCTACAATTCCTTTATTTGGGTCACTTACATACTCAAAAGCATAAAGCGGTTTTCCTTTGTGCTCAAAGTAAGCGGCCTTTATGCGCTCTATACCGATCGAAATGGAATCGTCAACAAATTTTTCAGTATAAATAATTTTAAAACGATCGCCTTTTTGAAGCCTAAAAAAGTCAACAGTCCATGCGTAAACATCAGATAAATAATAGGTTAAATCATCATTAATCCCACTGTTTTTCATGGTCTCATACAATGAGCTTTGAATAATTCCTGAAGCTTCCAGCTCTACCAATCGAGAGGGTTTAATAATTTTATTTCCGTATAAACTATCTTGTAAGTGAATTAGTGTATACCCAGAAACACTCGGATGATAAACAAAATATTCAGGCAACGGAATACTGTCGTTAGAAAAGAAAAGGCTGTAGGGCTTTCCTATGGTTAGTTTTCTAACATCAGCTTTACCTTTTATAGCCTCTAAAATCGCATATACTTGTGGGTAGTCAATTCCGTTAGTTTCAAGAATTTCACCAAAGGTATCCCCTCTTTTAATTTTATATTTTTTTACCTCAAAATAATTTAAATCAATCCCATAGTGTAGACTAGGAATAGGCGCAGAAATTTCGATAGACTCTTTTTTTACTAAATTTTCTCCTTTATTAGAACAAGAAATTAATAGTAAGGCAGAAAAAATAACAAACGCACGAAACATATAAATATTTTTAATAAATTTCTAAACTAAATCAATATGATATAAAAAGGACTCATAAAGTTATCCTCATTTTTTGTACAGTTAGTCAACACTAATTTCAAAAGGGTGTTTTAAGTTTTTGAAATTTTCCAAATCAGCTTTTATTGAACCAACTAAAATATCTGCCTGGAGTCGAATAGGAAGTTTGTTTTTATCGTCAGAGACCCATAGAGTTACACTTTCCTGCTCTTTAAAAACCCTTCCTGACTGAACAACAGGGCGAAATTTTAAACAACTTATTTTTCCAAACTTACTATTAATAATTTCCTTACCTAAATACTTTAGTTTGAACACATAGTTTTCTTGATCAAAAAACATATTAATGTCAAAACTTTCATTAATCTCAATGTCTTTTTCAGGATAAAAGTGGCGCAGGTAATAAAAACAAGAAATTAAGTCTTGCACTTTTGGTTGAGTATTCAAAACCTGAAATGTATTCTTTTTGAGATTTTTTACTTCAGCAGTATTAAGCTCTTGATCAAAGTCAATTTCAATTTTTTTTGTGTAGCCTCCTTCATTAATATCTCTAATAAATTTATAGGGGAGGTTTGTTATTTCATCAAAATAACTTTCATAATAATCCTCTACCTTAAAAAACCAATTTGCTATGCCTGTAGTTTCACCATAGGCTTTTGCATGAAAAACAGGTCTTCCTTCTAGGGTGTCTCGCTCAAGGGAAAGGGTCGCGTAGCTGGCATTAAAAATACCATAATGAATTCTTAATTGAAACCATTCACCCTGCTTAAAAGGAGGTGAGCTTATTGTTTTTTTTTCATAATTAGCTTGAGAAAATGAAGCAAAAATTCCAAAAAGTAATCCAAACAGTATACCCTTAATCATAGCACAAAGGTAATAAATACCTTTTTGCAACTACTAAACTGTAAGTTTATAAAGTATTAAATTTTTCCTTTGGCATGAAGCCCATAATAAACTTTATTGCCATTTAGTGTTCCTAACACTTTTCCTAAATTTTCTTTAGATGCTTTTTTAATTCGTTTTAGTGACTTAAAATGACCAAGGAGCTTATCTCTTGTGGCTGGTCCCACTCCAGAAATTTGATCTAACTCTGAATGTAAACTTCCCTTACTTCTTTTTAGTCTGTGAAATGTAATTCCAAAGCGGTGTGCCTCATCTCTTGCGCGCTGTAAAATTTTTAAACTCTCAGATCGCTTGTCTAGGTATAAGGGAACCGGATCCCCGGGGAAGTATATTTCTTCTAGTCGTTTAGCAATACCTACAATAGATATTTCACCTCGTAAGCCAAGTAAATCAAGACTTTTTACAGCTGAGGACAATTGTCCTTTTCCACCATCTATTACAATAAGTTCAGGCATAGAAGCCTTTTCTTCCATAAGTCTTTTATAACGTCTGTAAACAACTTCTTCCATAGAGGCATAATCATCTGGACCTTCAACAGTTTTAATATTATAATGCCGATACTCTTTCTTGCTAGGCTTTCCGTTTTTAAAAACAACGCAGGCAGCCACAGGAGTACTTCCCTGGATATTTGAGTTATCAAAACACTCAATGTGAAGAGGAGGTTTTGGAAGCCTTAAATCTATTTTCATTTGACTCATAATACGCGAAGTATGTCGCTCTGGATCGACTATTTTCATTTGTTTAAAACGGTCCATCCGAAAAAACTTTGCATTACGAGTTGAAAGATCTACAAGTTTTCTTTTATCTCCTTGGAGTGGCACGTTAATTTTTAATACTTCTCCTAATGGCACTAATTCTGAAAGAAAAACTTCTTTAGCATCACTCTTAAATAATTGTCTAATTTCAATAATTCCCAATTGCAACAGAGTTGCATCAGATTCATTTAACTTCTTTTTTATTTCTAAGGTATGAGACCTTACAATAGAACCATATGAAACTTGAATGTAATTAATGTATCCATAACCTTCATCAGAAATAATACTGAATACATCTACATTATTGATTTTAGTATTTACAATAGTTGATTTTGCTTGGAAATTATTGAGTGATTGAATTTTTTCTTTTACCAATTGAGCTTTTTCAAACTCCATCGCCTTTGCATGGTCTTTCATTTGAATTTTAAAAGCGTTTAAAGAGCTCTTAAAATTTCCTTTAATGATCTCTCTTATTTCTTTGATATTGTTATCATAATCGGATTGATTAACTTGACTCGTGCAGGGAGCAAGACAATTGCCCATGTGATATTCTAAGCAAACTTTATATTTTGCAGACTTAATTTTTTCACCACTTAAGTCAAACTTACAGCTACGAAGTGGGTAGAGCGACCTGATAAGTCCCAAAAGAGTCATGATTGTTTTTTGGTTTGTGAAGGGGCCAAAATAATCAGAACCATCTTTAATAAGCTTTCGGGTATAAAAGACTCTGGGAAAAGGTTCTTTTTTAATACAAATCCAAGGATAGGTTTTGTCATCTTTTAAAAGAACATTATATCGGGGTTGGTGTTTTTTGATGAGGTTGTTTTCTAACAACAAGGCATCCATTTCCGTTTCAACTACTATATGCTCAATACGAACAATGTTTTTTACAAGGACATTGGTTTTTTTATATTCATGAACTTTATTAAAATAGGAACTAACTCTTTTCTTAAGGTTTTTTGCTTTCCCGACATAAATAATACGATCAGATTTATCATAATATTGATAGACTCCCGCAACTTCGGGTAGACTTTTTAATTGTATTTTGATGAGATCAGGTTTCACAAAACGAAAATATTGATTTTCTTTGGGTCTAGAAACTGTTCTAGACATCAATTCAAGTTAATGAAAGAAACGAAAGAAAATTTACGAACTCTTTTTTTAGAGAAACGTTTAACACTCTCTCAAAAATTTTGCGAAAAATCAAGCTTATCTATCGCAAATCTATGCTTGAAATTGCCTATTTGGGGGTTTGAATATTTTCATTTGTTTTTACCAATCACCAAAAAAGCGGAGGTAAATACTTCTTTTTTATTAACACTTCTTCAAGCACGAAATAAGAACATTGTTTTACCAAAAGTCAATTCTGGGGATTCTTTAACAAGTATTCTTTTGACTGACTCAACTGATATTATAAAGAATAAATGGGAAATTCCTGAGCCTGAAAGAGGTATTCCAATTGCTCCTTCAATGTTAGATGTTGTTTTTATTCCTCTTTTGGGGTATGATATGTTTGGTAACAGAGTTGGATATGGAAAAGGGTTTTATGATAATTTTTTAAAAAGCTGTAAGCCTAATGTTTTGAAAATTGGTCTTTCTTTTTTTGAGCCTATCAGAAAGATTCAGGGAATACGTCCAGAAGATATCCCTTTAAATTACTGTATTACACCTGAGAGGATTCATTATTTTTAGATACTTCTTGCACAAAAACTTTTTTATTAAAAATAATCATAATTCCCACTCCTGCACTAATAGCAGTGTCTGCAATATTGAAAATATATTGAAAAAATAAAAAAGTATTACCGCCTATTATTGGTAACCAAGAAGGCCAGGTCCATTCAACCAAGGGAAACTGTAGCATATCAACAACATGTCCGTAAAATAATGGAGCATATCCTCCTGTTTCAGGCAAAAATGTTGCGATGCTATTATAACTACTTGAAAATAAAACGCCATAAAAAACAGAATCAATAATATTTCCCAGCGCCCCTGCAAAAATTAAGGCCAGTGCACAACTTAACAATAACGGACTTTGTTTTTTTATTGTATCACAAAGCCAGTATCCTAGTCCAACAATAGCTACTAAACGAAAAAGTGATAGGAATAACTTGGCAGTATCCTCATTAATAAAAGGGATGAAGTCATTTAATTTAGTTCCCATTGCCATGCCTTTATTTTCAACAAAAAGCAATTTAAAAAACCCAATATTTATAATAGGGGGGATTCCATAACCAGAAAGAGGATAATGTAATTTAATATAAATTTTACTCCATTGATCAACAAAGAGAATACCAACAATAATTAGGAGTATCCACCAATAAGCGGAATATTTTTTTTTAGTAGTCAAAATAGAATATTTAAAACTTATTTTTGCATATTTTTAGCCTCAATGCTCAAGGTTGCATGTGGCACAAGAAATAAACGTTTTTTGTTAATAAGCTTGCCAGTCACTCTGCAAACCCCATATGTTTTATTTTCAATTCTAATCAACGCGTTATTAAGGTCACGAATAAATTTTTCTTGACGAATGGCAAGTTGAGTATTAGCTTCTTTAGACATTGTTTCCGAACCTTCTTCAAAAGCTTTGAATGTTGGTGATGTATCTTCAGTACCATTATTTCCATCATTCATGTATGAACTCCTCAATAATTCGAGATCTACTTTTGCTTTTTGAATTTTTTCCTCAATTAAGGCTTTGAACTCTTGAAGTTCTATGTCACTAAATCGAATTTTTATTGTTGAACTCATTACTTATTTTTTTAATTGTAATAGATGTATTTATGTCTTCAAATTCAAGGACTAAACCCTCTTCCAAAGAAGATTCAAATATTAGATGCTCTGTTAAAGTTTCAGACAATATATAACTTTTATTTTCTAAAACGGCGGCTTCTAGTTTTGGTTCCTTTTCCAAGAAAACATCAATTTTATCGGTAACCTCTAATCCACTATCTTTTCTTAAATTCTGAATCCTATTGATTAACTCTCTAGCAATACCCTCTCGAATCAGTTCAGGCGTAAGTGTCATATCAAGTGCTACGGTAATCCCATTGCTTTGAGCCACTTGCCACCCCTCAATATCCTTGAAATAAACTTGAACATCCGATTGCTCTAAAATAATATTTTTTTCGTTTAGAGCAACCTTGAGTATACCATTTTTCTCTAACTGATTTACTTGTTCATTGGTTAAAGCTTGAATAATATTAACTATCGCCTTCACATCTTTTCCAAAACGAGGCCCTAATGCTTTAAAGTTAGGTTTTACTTCTTTTACCAATAATGAGTTTGCGTCATCTAAAAATTCAATAGTTTTAATATTAATCTCTCCTTTTAATTGCTCCGTAATACGTTCAATTTGTTTTCTTTCTGAAGTATTTTTTACTGGAATTATCATTTTTTGAAGTGGTTGTCGCACTCTAATCTGTTCTTTTTTACGAAGGGATAATGCCAGTGAAGTAATGGTTCGTGCTTTATTGATTTGGTCTTCTAAAGAGAGATTGATGTTTCCTGAATTTACAATTGGGAAATCCGTTAAGTGGATAGATTTACTAGTATTTTGAACTAAATCTTGATACAATCTATCCATAAAAAATGGAGCTATGGGAGCAGCCAATTTTGAAACCGAAATTAAGCATTCATATAACGTTTGGTACGCAGCAATTTTATCAGGGCCATATTCACCCTTCCAAAAACGTCTTCTACAAAGTCGAACATACCAATTACTTAATTTTTCCTGTACAAAATCAGAAATAAATCGAGCTGCTTTTGTGGGTTCATAATCTTCATAAGCAGCATCTACTTCCTGAATTAAACTGTGTAATTCGGAAAGAATCCAAAGATCTAATTCAGTTCTTTTTTTTAAAGGTATTGTCACTTCTTTTTTGGGATCAAAAGCGTCAATGTTGGCATACAGGCTAAAGAATGAGTAGGTATTGTAAAGGGTGCCAAAAAACTTTCGTTGCACTTCTGAAACTCCTTCAGTATCAAATTTTAAATTGTCCCAAGGATTAGTATTTGAGATCATATACCACCTTATTGCATCTGCTCCGAATTTATCAAGGGTTTTAAAAGGATCCACTGCATTCCCTAAACGTTTAGACATTTTCTGTCCAGCTTTGTCTAACACTAATCCATTTGAAATAACATTTTTATATGCTTTTTTCCCAAAAACCAGTGTTCCAATTGCATGCATAGTATAAAACCACCCTCTTGTTTGGTCTACTCCTTCGGCAATATAATCAGCAGGGAAGCTTTCACCTTTGTCAATTTTTTCTTTATTTTCAAAAGGGTAATGCCACTGAGCATAGGGCATTGAGCCTGAGTCAAACCAAACATCAATTAAGTCAGATTCTCTTCTCATTGGCTGTCCATTTGAACTAGAAAGAACTATTGCATCAACTATATTTTTATGTAAATCAACAAGGTTATAGTTTTTATCAGAAAAATCACCTTCTTTAAAATCAGTAAAAGGGTTTTTATCCATTAACCCTTTACTTACAGACACTGATATGGCTTCTTTTAATTCAGAAATAGATCCAATCACTTTAGTTTCTTGCCCATCTTCTGTTCGCCATAATGGCAGGGGAATTCCCCAAAAACGTGATCTAGACAGGTTCCAGTCATTAGCATTAGACAGCCAATTACCAAAGCGACCTTCACCAGTAGATTTTGGTTTCCAATTAATTTCTTTGTTTAATGATACCATTTGATCCCTCACTTCAGTTACTTTTATAAACCAGGAATCTAATGGATAATATAAGATAGGTTTATCGGTACGCCAGCAATTAGGATAAGAGTGAACATATTTTTCAACTTTGAATGCTCGATTTTCTTTCTTTAATTGAATTGCAATTTCCACATCGGCGGATCGTTCTGGTGCTTCTCCCTCAGGGTAGTATTCATTTTTGACAAAGCGACCTCCAAGTAGCCCTACTTCTTCTCTAAAACGCCCATTAAGATCAACAAGTGGAACTGTATTTCCATTTTCATCTAAAACCAGTAATGGTGGAACTTCTGGAGACGCTTCTTTGGCAACTTTAGCGTCATCTACACCAAAAGTGGGAGAGGTATGAACAATTCCGGTACCATCTTCAGTAGTAACAAAATCCCCAGCAATAATGCGAAAAGCATCTTCAGGATTAGTTAAAGGTAAGGGTGCTTCTTTCCAAAGCTGTTCGTATTTTATATGAAGTAATTCACTCCCTTTTAATTCTCTTTCAATACGGTAAGGAATATTTTTATCACCTAATTTATAGGTCGACAGTTCTTCTTGTAGCGTAAATTTTTTCCCAAATTGTTTCAAAATTAATGCCTTTGCTAGCACAACACGGATTGGTTGAAAAGTATATTGATTAAAAGTAGTAACGACAACATAATCAATATTTTTCCCAACTGTGAGTGCTGTATTAGACGGGAGTGTCCATGGTGTAGTTGTCCAGGCAAGAAAATATAATGGTATTTCACCTTTAAGAGCAGAAGGAAGACTAGATTCGATTGCTTTAAACTTAGCAGTTATAGTAGTATCCGTTACATCTTGATAGGTTCCAGGTTGATTTAGTTCATGCGAACTTAAACCTGTTCCAGCCATAGGCGAGTATGGTTGAATGGTATAACCTTTATATAGAAGTCCTTTTTCATAAATTTGCTTGATTAGCCACCAAACAGTTTCCATATACTTTGAAGTATATGTAACATATGGATCTTCCATATCTACCCAATAGCCAATCCGTTTTGTAAGTTTATTCCAAACATCTGTATAGCGCATT
>Ga0307986_10000927_pt1 | contig 21665 bp, 24 predicted proteins | sample EllFjometageno82_FD_203170 | JGI IMG/M metagenome (GOLD analysis project Ga0307986, IMG submission 203170) | Marine microbial communities from Ellis Fjord, Antarctic Ocean - #82 | ecosystem: Environmental > Aquatic > Marine > Unclassified | place: Southern Ocean | collected 2014-10-09
TTGCTATGTTGCTTGTTTATTAGTTGGTCATTATTCAGCTCACAATATTGAACCAACAAAAAAATATAAATACATAAAAAGCAAAAATGATACATTTGTTGCTCTACCTATTGTGGGTGCTGTTAATATGCTAACTTATGGTATTCCAATTTTAATATTAGATTATTTTTTTAATATATTATGATAGCAGGCATAGCACTTTATTTTATCATAAAAGCTTTAGCGATTATCTTTGCCATCTGTTGTTTCGTTTGGGCTTTCTTAAAGTTTTTTGAAGCAAACGAGGAGGCAGATTCGGTTGAAAATTTTGGAGGAAAAATTTTAGATATTTTTGGAGCTATTATAAAATATACATTTTTTATAATTATAGCTTTAATTTTATATACGCTTACTGTGACTTAGATGAATAAGATTATTCTAATCTCACTCTCAGTGTGATCAAATTGTGATCAAACACCTAAACGTGGTTGTATAGAAATAAATAAGTGTTGATTTTATTGGTAGCGGGAAGTGGGATCGAACCACCGACCTCAGGCTTATGAGTCCTGCGCTCTAACCAACTGAGCTACCCCGCCATTAAATATTAATTATATATAATAGTTGTTATTTATATTTAATCAATTTTTTTAAAAAAATTAAAATATATGTGATGTATTTTTATATCAAATAATATATTACCTAGCAATTAGTATGACTAATATGCTTTATAAAATTTTTAACAAAGAAAAATACAAAAATATTAAAATAAGTCAAAAAAATGATGAATTAAAAAAAATATTTTTTCAAAAAACTGAACCAAAATTAAAAAAAATATTTAATACCTTAAAGAAAAAAAAAGAAATATCTTTTTTACACTCAGGCCATTTAGGAGATATAATTAATTCGTTACCTTTAATTAAAGAGATATCTAAAAAAAAAAAAACTACTCTTTATATAGAGATAAATAAAATTTTACCAAAAAATATAAGCACAAAAACACATCCATCTGGAAAATATTATTTAAAAGAAGACTCGGTCAAGAAACTTATGCCGCTCTTAAAATCTATAAATTACATAAGTAAAGTTAAAATTTATAATAGAGAAATAATTGATGTGAATTTAAATTTATTTAGAGAATTACCAATAAATTTTAATATAGATTCTGTAAGATGGTATTTTCATTTAACGGGTATGCATACAGATTTAAGCATTCCTTATTTTAATATAAAAAAAGTTAATAAATTTAAAAATAAAATTATAATAATGCGAAGTTTAAGAAGACAAAATAATTTTATAAGTTACAGGTTTCTTAATAATTATAAAAATATTGTTTTTGTTGGATTAAAAAATGAATATGAAGATTTAAAAAAAGTTATAAAATCTTTAAAATATTATGAATCTAAAGATTTTTTAGAACTTGCTAAAATAATTAAAAGCTGCAAACTTTTTATTGGAAATCCATCTTTTGGTTTTGCTTTAGCGGAGGCAGTAAAATGTCCAAGATTGTTAGAATCTGGTCCAAATTTTCCATTAATTTATCCTAATGGAAAAAACTGTTATGATTTCTACTTCCAAACACATTTTGAATATTTATTCAAAAAAATTTATAAAACTTAGGACTTGATTGTAAGTTTTGGCAACGGAAATATAAATTTTGAACCATTACTTATAGTTTTTTTTTCTCTTTTTAAGATTTCATTTTTAAAATGCCAAGGTAATACCAAATAATAATCTGGAGACATTTTTCTAGATTTTTTTTCTGAAATAATTTTAATTTTTGTTCCAGGAGTATACAAATTATATTTCCTTGGATTTCTTTCTGCAGTATAGCTGATAAGTTTATTCGTAAAACCAAAATATTGTAATAATACATTTCCTTTCGTAGACGCTCCGTATGCATGAATGGTTTTCCCTTTTCTTTTTTCTGAGTTTAAAAAAAATAATAATTTATTTTTTATGTGATCAATTCGTTTAATAAATTTTATATAAGTATCTTTTTTTCCAAGCTTAAGCTTAGTTTCATTTTTGTATATTTTATTTAAAGAAGTTAAATTATTTTTATATAACGAATTTTTTTTACATATAAAGAATTGAATGCTACCTCCGTTTACATCGTTAGTTTTCATATCAAATATCCTTAAGTTGTTTTTAATGCACATTTTAGATACTACTTTTGCGCTATAGTATTCTAAATGTTCATGGCAGAAGGTATCAAACATATTATATTTTATAATTGATCCTAAGTCTGCAAACTCTAATAGTAATATGCCTTCATCATGTAGAACACTTTCAGCGTCTAATAAAAATTTGTTAGGATTCTTTACGTCGTAAAAAACAGAAAGGGCAGTAATTATTTTAAATTTTCTATTTTTAACTTTCTTCTTAACAGTCTTGGCTGTAAAAAAATCTGAAACCTTAAAGTTAATTTTTTTATAATTTTTTATGTATTTATTTACAAGTGGGTCTACACCAAAGGTATTAATTTTTTTATCGTAAAAATTAAGTAATGTTCCATCGTTGCTTGCTATATCTAAAGCAAAATCATTTTTCTTTATTTTAGTTGTATTTGATAATTCTTTAACTACTTTACTCACATGTTTTGTCATTGTAGAATTAATTCCAGTTCTGTAACCGTAGTCTGGACCATACATATACTTTAAATCAAAATTATTTTTAAGCTGTAGCAGTTCACAACTTTTACATAACACAACATTTATAGCTCCTCTTCTAGCTTCAATATTTTTTTTTAGAAATTTACCAGTGTAATAAATATTTCCTAAGGAGAAAATATTAATGAGTTTTTTTGATAAACAATTTCTACAATGTTTTATGTTCATAGTTAATAATTAATCTCTAGATTATACATTTATTATCAATTTTTTAATTAATTTGATATTTTAATAAATCAATTAAAAGGTGAATATATTGACTTATATGTCAAAAAATAATTTAGATGATTTTATGTTATTAAAGATTTTTTCTTTTTTTTCTTCTGAATAAAAACGACCTATAGATTTAAAGCTCTTTATTGGATCTAATATTGCAAAAAAATGTGAAAATTTTTCATTAATGTAAAAAGCATTTGTACCAGAGCTTTCAACAGCTATAAGTTTAAAGCCTTTTGAGTTCATAAGATTGTCAAAAGCAAGAAGCGAAGCACCAAAAATACCGTTGTCTACAAAGTTGAAATTTTCATCATAACGCATAATTTTTTTTGAATCTCTTCCAAGCCAATGATTGTATTCAAGACAAACACAACTTATATTATTTAAATTACATTCTTTCAAAACCCAGTAATCATTTCCATCAATATCAATAGAAAAAAAATCTATATTTTTTTTTTCAGATTCCTGAAATAGCAGATCATTAATATTTTTTTTATTTACTGTATTGTTCAATATTTTTATATTTGTTCTTGGGTAAAAGAATGCTAAATTTGCTTTAAGTGCCAAGACTTCAAGAGTGTTGGCGTCAATAAGTTGTCCTGACCACCCCTTTTTAATTAAATCCAAGCTATTAAATTCATAATATCCAAATCCTATTTCACAGAAGTACTTTTGGTTAGGAATAATTTTAAATATGTAGTCAATAATACCATCTTCATTATTTTGTGAAGTTATTTTATATTCATAATTGTTAATTTTATCTAAATTATTAGTAGAAAAAATTTTTTTTATCTTTGGTTGTTTTACAGTTTTTTTAAATTTTCTGAAAGTTCTTAAAAATAAAAAATACTTTAAAAAAAAATTAGGTAAATAATTTTTTAGAATAAATTGAAAAGTTCTTGTAATAAGTTTTTTTGATTTTTTCATTAATAAAAGGATTGATATTTAACTATTTATAAATTAGCATAGATATCATCTACTTGATATAATGAAAAAATTATTACTTATTTTAATATTTATCTTTGTAACTGACAGTTATTTTTCTTTGTACGCTTTTGAATTAAAAGGTACGTTTTATCAGGGAAATTTAATTGTTGGAAAAACAGATTATAAAGCAAAGGTATATGTGGATAAAAAAGAAGTTAAAGTTTCCGATCAAGGCTTTTTTGTCTTTGGTGTAAGTAAGGATAGGAAAAAAGATCTTGTAATTGAAGTAATTAAAAATGGTATTTCAGAAAAACAAATAAAAAAAATTTACAAAAAAAAATATAATATACAAAAAATTGATGGTCTCCCTAAAAAACAGGTGACACCTCCAAAAGAAGTGTATGAAAGAATTAAAAGTGATAATAAATTGATTGGTGAAGCAAGGTTGATTGATAGTAATTTAAGTTTTTTTCACAAACAGTTTAAAGTACCTATTAATAATTCAATAATAACAGGTGTATATGGCAGTCAAAGAGTCTTAAATGGTATTCCTAAATCTCCACATTATGGTTTAGACTTTGCCGCCAATGAAGGTACTAAAATAAAAGCAATGCTCGATGGTATAGTTACGCTCTCGGAAAAAAATTTATATTACACAGGTGGTACAGTTATATTTGACCATGGTCATGGCGTAAGTACACTTTATATGCACATGAAAGATGTTGATGTAGAAACAGGACAATATATCAAGCAAGGTGATGTAATTGGTACTGTTGGAAAAACAGGAAGAGCTACTGGCGCACATCTAGACATAAGGTTAAATTGGTTTGGAGTTAAATTGGATCCTGCGAGTGTTTTAGATATTTACTAAATTTCATTATCTGTCAAAAATTATTTCTATATTATCAAAAAAATTTAATATTCCTAAAAAAACCAATAGCTAAAAAATGGTATAAATGAATGGAGCTACTACAGACCCTTGACTGAGAACAATTAATACTCCAAATAGAGCTAGAACAATTATAATTGGAATAAGCCAATATTTTTTTCTAAATTTTAAGAATTCCCAAAACTCTTTTATAAATTCAATCATCAAAAGTACATACCATTGAAATAAAATATTTTCACTTCTTAATGAGCAAACAACAATGTTAATAAACCTAAATAGTACTGTAACTATTAATTAAGCAGCAGCTTGTAGATTGTGTTTAGCAGCTATTCCACTTAAAAAATTCCAAAGATATTTAGCAGTTGATAGTGCTGCTTTTTCAGCTTTACTCTGCTCTTCCTTGGAAAGACCATCTAGTAACTTTTGACATTCTTCCCTGTGGTAAACATCAGCTTCTTTATGGGCCACAAAAAATTCAAGACCTTCTTTTGAATTCACACCATAGTGATTTTTGAGTCCTTGAATTTTTGTTTCTGCTATTTCAGGAATTTGTCTTTCATATGTATATAAAGAAGCAAGACCTTCTGCGTAAGTTGATCTACCGTTTTTGAAAAAATTATCAATCATATCTTGTGTAAATTGATCGGCTTCAACTTCCTCTATTTTTTTTGCATCCGCACCCATAGCAAGTGCAAAATTTTTCCAAAGTTTTGGGTGATCTGCATCTCTATTTTCTTCGTCATTTAAGTTTTCTAAAAGAATTTTTCTTTTTTCAATATCTTCACATAAAGAATGCGTTGCACTAATATATCTAGGGAATGCTTTTACGTGTTGATAATATTGTTCAGCATAATCTTTGATGATTTCTCTTGTTAATTTTCCTTCATTCCACGATTTGTAAAATGGATGGTTTAATAAGTGATATTTGTCTAATTTTTTATTTAATTCTTTTGAAAACATTTAATCTCCTTGGTTAAAAACAATTTATTATAATTTAACCTGATTATTCAATTAAAATATTTACAACTATTAGATGTATTTGTTAATAAGATTGAAAATTACTTAAAAAAGAGAAAATATAACTATCTTATGCAAGAAAAATTTTTTGAAAATAAAAATGCTTTAGTTGTCCTAATAGCGGCAAGTTTAGTGGTGCTCGTGTCAATGGGTATAAGACAAACATGGGGATTATTTTATCATTTTTTTGAAAATGATTTAGAAATTAATAGAACGCAATTTGGATTAGCGATTGGCATACAAATGCTTTTCTGGGGCATTACAGCACCTTTGTTTGGAATGATTGCTGATAAATACGGTTCTAACAGAGCAGCATTTACAGCATTTCTTTTTTATATTGTTGGCTCATACATTGTATTAAATCAGCCAGCCTCTAATTCAATTTTTATAATAAGTATGGGTGTTGTTATTGGAACAGCACTTGGCGGTACAGCTGTCTCAGTTCCAGTCGCAGCAGTAGGAAAGTATTTTTCTGATAAAAATAGAACAATTGCTGTAGGTATAGTAACCGGCGCTGCATCAATTGGTTTTTTTATCATGCCATTATTTACAAAGTTTTCAAATGATGCCTATGGATGGCAAAATACTGTTCAATACTTCATGTACTTTTTAATATTTGCAGGTGTTTGCTCATTATTTTTATTTAAGAAGGAATACGTAGACACAACAAATAATTCTTTAACACGTGATCAAACAGCCTCTAAGGCCTTAAGCGAAGCTTTTAAACACAAGGGCTATATACTTTTAGTAGCTGGTTTTTTTGTTTGCGGTTTTCAAATTACTCTGGTTGCAACTCATATACCTGGATATATTCAGCAAAAAGGTTTACCGGAATGGACAGCCGCTGCAATTTTAGCCTTAATTGGTTTTTTTAATATTTTTGGAACGATAGGAATGGGTTTTCTTGCTTCTAAATATAGTAAAAAAATTCTACTAAGTATTCTTTATTTTTCCCGTGGTGTAATCCTTATTTTATTTCTATTTCTACCTTCATCTACATTCACTGCTCTTGCTTTTGGAGTTTTATTTGGAATATTATGGTTAGCAACTATTCCGCCAACAAATGGAATAGTGGCACAAATATTTGGTACTAAGTATTTAGGAACACTTTTTGGAATTGTATTTTTTAGTCACCAAGTTGGTTCATTTCTGGGAGCTTATTTAGGAGGATATTTTTTTGATACCTATGGTAGTTATGATTACGCTTGGTATATATCAATACTACTTTCAGTTTTTGCAGGTTTTGTTCATTTGCCTATTGATGAAAGACCTGTTTTGAGAACAGCTTAAAAATTTCACTTAATATATTTTAAAGAATTTTTTAAGTCAGCTAATAAATCTTGCGGATCTTCTAGTCCTACATGTATTCGGACTAGGTGTTCATCTTTTCTAAACTTATAAAAATTTCTACTTTTAGATATATCGTGATAAATGGCTAAACTCTCGAAGCCTCCCCAACTATATCCAATGCCGAATAGTTCCAGTTTATTTACAAATTTTAAAACAGATGCTTTACTTTTAGTTTTTATAACAATTGAGAGAAGTCCAGTGGCACCAGAATAATATTTTTTCCACATTTTAAAATTTTTAGAACCTAGCTTATGTGGGTATAAAACTTCTTTAATTTTTTTTTGTTTTTTTAAAAAATTGACTATTTTTTTTGTGTTTTCACTATGAGCTTTAAGTCTTACATCTAAAGTTCTAGCTCCCCTTATGATTAAATAAGCTTCATCTGCAGATAATCTACTTCCTAAAAGTTTGTCACAAAGTTTTACTCTATTATAAGTTTTTTTATTGACTGCTAACGTTCCTCCCATGGCGTCAGAATGCCCAGATAAATACTTAGTTGCGGAAGATATAGAAACATCAAACCCAAGTGAAAGAGGCTTAAAGTATAATGGTGTGCCCCAAGTATTGTCCATTACTGTAGTTATGTTGTTTTTTTTTCCTAGTTTAACAATCTCTTTAAGGTCTTGAAATTCAAAAGTGATACTACCTGGATTTTCTACAAAAATTAATTTTGTTTTTTTGGTAACTTTGCTTTGTAAATCTTTGATGTTGTTGGGATCGTAGTATGTAGTATTAATGTTATATTTAGGCAATAGCTTTTCTGCAATTTCTCTCGTTGGATAATAAACATTGTCACTTACTAAAACCTCATCACCAGATTGACATAAGGCCATCAAAGCTAACGACACAGATCCAAAACCTGTGGAGTGCAAAAAAACATGGTGAGCTTGCTCAAGTTCTTTGACAATCTTTTGCAACTCGATAGTTGTTTGGCTTCCATATCTTCCATAAGCATAATGCGTGATTGGCTTGTCCTTTTGTATTTTTTTTTCATGCGACGCAAGTTCTTGCATCGAATCAAACAAAATTGTCGATGCCCTCACTACAGCTGGATTTGCAGAACGATTTATCTTATTAAAAGAACTGTGTTTTAAAAGTGTATTTATGGACTTTTTCATAATTTAAGTATAATTAATCGATAGTTGTAACATTATATAGATTTTTAACAACTAAGAGTGTAATAAAGATTAAATTATGGGATACCCCAAAAAACATAGAGGCAGAAGAAAAATTGGCTCCAAAAAAAGAAGAGCTAGAAAAAGAAATAAGAAAAAATAATTTTTATTAATACCGATGAAAGTAATAGCTCAGATTCGATCCTTGAGTCTTTGGATTTTTTTAGTACCATTAATTGCTGTCAATACCTGTCTCATAATATCAGTAAACTACGGTATTTTAAATAATACTTTTTTTTCCGTTGATATGATTGGAAGATCTGAATTTACTTTTCCATATTTCGATGGGAGCTTATCAATAAGCAGGGCTTCTAGGTTTTTTCCTCAATATATAATATTTAAACCAGGTATGATTATAACTGCAATCCTCCTTTACTTTTATTGGTGCAAAAATAATATTTTAATAAATTATTTTAAAAATACGAATTCTAAAAAAAATAACTTTATGATTTTTGGCATTCTATCTGCAATATTTCTAGTGATTCATTCACTTCTACTTGGCGTAGAAACAGATATAAAAATATTTAAATTTTTAAGAAGAGTTGTTTTATTAGGATTCATTGTATTTGAAATAATAGCTCAAAGCATGCTTATTGTAAATTTTTATAGATTAAAAAAAGAATTAAACAAATTTTGTTATCCTAAAGTATTAAAGTTAAAAATTTTATTAGTTTCTTTTTTAGTTTTTGTAGCGACGCTAAGTGTCCCTCTTTTAATAGCTAAGGGAAATACACACTTTAAACATGGATTAGAGTGGAACTTCTTTATCGGGGTAATTCTTTTTTACTTGTTGACTAGATTTTTATGGAAAAAAAATTCTTTATAAAAACTTAGCTCTTATTTTTTGATTAAAAGGTCTTTCAAAAAAATAAAACGAGCTTGCAGAAATTGCTACTAAAGAAGACAAATAGAATAGAAAAAAGAAATAATTTTGATAAAAGTCTTTAAAAAAAATATATCTTGTTTCTAGCCATAAAAAAATAAACATAAAAGGATAGTGAAGTAAATAAAGAGAATAGGTAGTATTGCCTAAAAATGAAAACAAATTTTTAACATTAGAATTATTTACGTAATTGTCCATAATAACGCCAATAATCAATAGAGATGGGCAAAATAATAGAATTTTAAAATTTCTACCATAAAAAGAAATGCATAAAAAAATAACAGATAATATTAAAACAGTATTTCCTTTAATTTTTTCTTTGAGTTGATTAACTGCTACTCCTATAAAAAATAACAATATAAATTCACTGTATTTAAAATGTAATGATGGAATCTTATAAAAAATAAAAAGTAAGACAACTATAGCTAATGAAAGTTTAATCTTATAAGTTTTTAAAAAACTTATAAATAAAAAAAATATAATATAAACTCCAATTTCTACGGATATACTCCAACTAGGAGGGTTAAAAGACCAGCCTTTTTCAAAACCCCATGAATGTATAAAAAAAATATTAAGAAAAAAATGATAAAAATCAAAATATGTTCCCTTAACAAGGTTAAAGTTTTGATTAATGAAATCAGGATCTATAAATTTGTAAAAAATTAAAATAACTAATGTAGCAAAATGTAAGGGATAGAGTCTGGCAAATCTATTTATAAAAAATTCTTTTGAACTAATTAATCTATTTTTATTTAAGTATATGTGGGAAAAAACAAAACCAGATATAGCAAAAAAGAATTGCACTCCATAAAAACCATAATTATATAGAATATTTAGATATTCATATAATGGAAGTGTATTTGTTAAATTTTCGTTGCTTACAAAACCTTTGTTCCAAGCAAATCCTGCTTTATAATGAAAAAAAATTACTCCTAGAGAGGAAAAAAACCTTAATAACTCAATAGTATAATATTTTTTTTTCATCTAAAATAATTTATAAATTATTATATTGAAGTTTTATTTTTTATTCTAGAAAAGTTTTATTAAATTGATTGGTAACTCTTACAAAAGTTGTGCACTTACTTAGTTGTTTTAACGAAGGAGCACCAACGTAGGTGCAGCTACTACGTATCCCTCCTAAAATATCTAAAATAGTATCTTTTATTTTTCCTCTATATTTAACTCTTACAAGCCTTCCTTCGCTACTTCTGTAATTTGAGAGACCGCCATAATGTTTTTTGTTTGCTACTAATGAGCTTGATCCATAAAATTCAATATATTTCTTTCCTTTTTCTTTAATTAATTTTCCTTTTCCTTCATCGTGACCAGCTAACATACCACCAAGCATTGTGAAGTCTGCTCCAGCGCCAAATGCTTTTGCAACATCACCTGGACAAGTGCACCCGCCGTCTGCAATAATATGGGCACCTAGTCCATGAGCCGCGTCAGCACATTCCATAACAGCACTGAGTTGTGGATACCCTACTCCAGTTTGAATTCTAGTTGTGCAAACACTCCCGGGCCCTATGCCAACTTTAACAATATCAGCACCACTTAATACAAGTTCTTGTGTCATATCAGCGGTAACCACGTTACCAGCTATTATAGTTTTAGTTGGATATTTTTCTCTTACAGATTTTATAAAACTACTAAACCGTTCTGAATACCCATTAGCTACATCAACACAAATAAATCTTATAAAACTAAATTCTTTTAAAATCTTACTTAGTTGATCAAAGTCTTCATTTTTTATGCCTGTGCTTAAAGCTATATTTTTATATATTGATTTTAAATTTTTGTATTGTTTAAGTTTTTTTACATCATGTTGTTTAGTTAAAGATGTAATCATCTCAAATTCTGAAAGGTTCTCAGCAACACCAAGCTCGCCTACACCATCCATATTAGCAGCGATGATAGGAATTCCTGTCCACTCATTTTTACTATATTTAAATTTGTAAGTCCTGTGAAGATTCACTTCTTTACGGCTAGATAGCGTGCTTCTTTTAGGTCTAAATAAAACGTCGGAGTAATCTAGCTTTAATTCTTCTTCTATTCTCATGATTTATAAGCACTCATAGTATAATTGTCTTTATTAGTAAAGAATGTGAAAAAATTTATATTTGAAAGTTATTTTAAAGTTTAATTAATAATTTATATTCTAAGAATTTAATTAGTTAAAAGTGTTTAATAAGAAATTTGAAAATTAAATGGACAGTGCGGAAAAAATCAAAGACTAAGTAGCTTTCGCCACCTAATCTTTAAATTTTGAAACGCTATTAAAGAACTACTATCGTTTCGGTCACGTAAGCTGTTTAGTTCTACTTACTTACGTTTTCTGCCCGTTTAGCTTGAACCTTGCGGTCTTTCTTAAACTGGCCAGTTAAGAGTTGCCTCTTAATTAATATTATTAAATCATATTCAAAACTAACAATGTATCACTTATTAGTTGTGTACATTTTTACCTGTTGATTATGGGGATAAATTTTTGTTTGCTGTCTTGTAAATCCAACCACCACCTAAAAGCTTATCCCCATAATCATCTTTAGAATAAAAAACGCACGCTTGACCTGGTGCAATACCAGCTTCTCCTTCTAATATTTGAACATTAGCAGACTTATCCGTAAAATTAATTTTAGCTTTTAATAATTTTCCTGTTGATCTCACTTTTATTGAAACATGTTTTTCAAATTCTTTTTCAAGACCCAAGATGTTTAAATCTCTTAATTGTAAATTTTGAATAATTAAAGATTCTTTTGAACCAACAATAATTGTATTAGTGTCTGCGTCTATGTTTACAACGTATAGAGGGTTTGTGCTTGAGATCTTAATACCTTTCCTCTGTCCTATCGTATAATTGATTATACCTTCATGATCTCCAAGTTTTTTTCCAGATAAGTCTAAAATATCTCCAGGCTTAAAAGATGCAGGTCTAAATTTTTTAATAACAGAACTGTAGTCTCCGTTAGGCACGAAGCAGATATCTTGACTGTCAGGTTTGTCTGCTACATTTAAGTTCAGCTTATTTGCAATACTTCTTGTTTCTTCTTTTTCAATCTCACCCAGAGGGAATCTTAAATAGTCTAGTTGCTCTTGTGTGGTACTAAATAAAAAATAACTTTGATCTCTATTCTCATCTTTCGCTCTATACATGCTTGCTTTACCATTGTTTTGAAATCTTGTTACATAATGGCCAGTTACCAACGCGTCTGCTTTTAACTCTTTTGCATATTTAAATAAATCTCTGAACTTTACAGTTTGATTGCATTGAACACATGGTATTGGTGTTTCTCCGGACACATAGCTATCAATAAAAGAATCTATAACTTCTTCTTTGAATTTTTTTTGATAAAATAATATTTTGTGATTAATATTTAGGTGTTCTGAAACTCTTTTGGCATCTAAAATATCTTGTCCAGCACAACATTGCCTACTATCTTTAGAAATTTTACTATCATCATATAATTTTAGCGTAATTCCAGTTACATCATAACCTTCTTTTTTCATTAGACCGGCAACTACAGATGAATCTACTCCTCCTGACATAGCGACAACAACTTTTGTCTCTTTGGGTGGCTTTTTGATACCTAGCGAATTAATCATGAACTGATATATATTATATATAAAGAGAATTTTCCATGACCCATTTTGATTTTACACTAGGAGATTACGTTATCAACCCATCGCAAAAAGATTGGGGGATTGGGCAAGTCCAGTCAATAATTAAAAATAAAGTTACTGTAAATTTTCAAAATCAAGGAAAACAAGTTATAAACGGTGATGTAATTACATTAGAAAAAATTAAAAATGAACAAAAATGAGTTAAAAAATATAGCAGAAAGTTTAATTAAAACTTTTAATGTTGCGGGCCAAGAGTCCATAGATCTTTATGCTAAAGGATTAAAAATTGAAATCAAATCAGACAATTCTCCGGTAAGTAATGGTGATCTTAGATGTAACGAACTTATAACTAACAAAATTTTAGAGCTTACTCCCAATATACCAATTATTTCTGAGGAAACGGTTGATGTAAAAATTAAAAATAAAGAAAAAATATTTTGGCTTATCGATCCAATTGACGGGACAAAAGAATATATAGCTGGGAAAGACGAATATACATTAAATGCAGCACTGATTATTGATAAAGTTCCGAGTATAGGTTTAGTGGGGGCGCCAAAAAAAAAGCAGCTTTTTTATTCATATGGAATTAACAACAGTTACTTAATTGAAAATGAAAAACAGATTAAAAATAATTGCTCAAAAAAAACACAAAAAGAAGAAGTTGTGGCACTATCTAGCTCTTCTAACCCTCCAGAAGAAATCATGAAAGAATTAAAAAAATATAATGTGACTTCAGTTGTTAAGATGGCAAGCTCGTATAAGTTTTGTGTAATAGCTAACGGAGAGTATGATTTATACGCAGCTAAAGAAAGAGCTAATGAATGGGATTACGCTGCAGGCCACGCAATAGCCGAACATGCCGGTGCAATTATTAAGACGTTAGATGGAAAGCCTTTTCACTATGGAAAAGAAGATTATGCAAATCCAAGTATTTTGATGATACGTGCTAAAAACTTACATGATTAAAACAATTTTAATTATTATAATTTCTGTAACTATATTTGGTGTTTTTTTTTTTATAATTGTAAGAAATTCATTAAAAAGAAAATTAGATGCGCTTATTGAGCAACAAAAAGAGGAAGAATTAAATAATTCGAAGTAATTTAGTTAGCTCTTCCAATGGAAGATCTAAAACTTTTTTAGACAACTCAAAGCTAAAACCATTTCTTGCTAAAATTCCCATATCTTTTTTATAAAATAATTCCCTATTAGCTCCAGGTCGAAGCGCTCCTATTCTTCTTCTTTTACAAAGCTTAATAGCTGATACAAAGTCAGGCTCTATCGTATCATCTTTAATTTTGTCTATACTGTTTTTAATATGCTCATTTCCAATACCCTTGTTTCTTAATGATTGATTAATTTTATTTAAAGAGTAACCACGTCTTAGAAACATTCTAGCTTTAGAATCCGAGTATAATTCGTCATTTATTATTCTATTTTTTTCAAGATTTTCTAATATTTCATCAATAATTTCTGACACTTCTCTTTTAGATTTTATTCCTTTAATTTTCGTTAAGTATTTTTTCAAAAGATATACTTTTAATTGTTGTTTAGATGGACTGTATTTTTCTAAATAAGCGAAGGCTAAGTCCTTTAAATTCGTAGTAAGATCTTCAAAATCTTTCTTATTTGATGTGGGATTCATTTAGGTAATATACTATATTATTTTAATGATAAATACTCTTGAGACCTTATTGACTTTTGAAAACATTTACTTGATCGCTAATTGGGGTGTTGTTCCTTTTTGGTTGCTGTTAATACTTATGCCCAATCACGGTATTACAAAATTTTTTTGCCACTCTATAATAGCACCTTTGCTTTTAACAGTTGCTTATATTTTTGTTGCGCGTCAAATTATCTTAGAAGGAAATATTCTTGATGGATTTAATCTTTATTTAGGATTAGGTAGCTTGAATGAAGTATATTCCAACGAGTCTTTAAGACTAGTATTTTGGTTACACTTTCTTGCTATCAGTTTATTTGTTGGTTCATGGATTGCAAGAGATTGTCAAAAGTATTTAGTTCCTAAATTTTTATCTATACCTTGTGTTGTAATTACGTATTTTACAGGCCCAGTTGGTATAATGCTTTATTGGTTTATTAGAATATTTTACACAAAAAAGATTAGTTTTGATGAGTAAAACTATAGATTTTTATTTTGATTTTGTGAGTCCGTATACTTTCATTTCATTTCAGCAAATTAAAACAATTAAATTTAAACAAAATTTTAAGTTTAAATTAAAACCTATGTTACTTGGTGGTCTTCATAATTTACATAAAATTACAGCTCCTGCTTTTGTCCCAGCTAAAGCTAGGTTTATGATTAGAGATTGCAAAATGGTTTGTGAAAAATATAAAATTAGTTTTAAATTTAATTCTTACTTTCCAATTAAAACAGTTGACCTCATGAGAGGAGTCTTAATTGCAGAAGAAGACGGATTAGCAAACGAATATATTGATAAAATTTTTGAAGCCCTTTGGGTGAGTGGACTTAATTTAAATGACCAATCAATAGTTGATAGAGTTTTAAAAAATTTAGGAGTGAACCCTAAAACATTTGCTTTAAGATTATCAAATCAAAATTTAAAAGATGACTTAAAAAAAAGAACTCAAGATGCTTTTGAAAAAGGAATTTTTGGTGCTCCAACTTTTTATGTAAATAATAAAGTATTCTGGGGCCAAGACAGACTTGAATACGCTCTAGCTGAATCTTTAAAGTAACTATTTTTTTTCTTTTTTAACTACTTCAAGACCACAATTTTTCAATGCATCAAACCCACCTTTAACATGAGCAACGTTTTTAAACCCCATGTCTACTAATGACTTGGTAGATAGTGCGGATCTCATACCCAAAGCGCAGAATAAAATCATTTTTTTTTTTGGGTTAATTTCACTTTCTTTGTAATACGAGCTTTCTGGGTCTAACCAAAATTCTAACATACCTCTTGGAATATGTTTTGAGTTCTTTACTGTTCCTTCTTTCCATAATTCCCTAATATCTCTAATGTCAATCAAAACACATTCATTACTGTCAACCATTGACTTAACTTCAATGCTATCAAGTGTTTCAATTAATTGATTAGCCTCATTAACAAGATCTTGGGATGATTTTATATTCATGATATTAAATTATACATTATTATAGAAAAAAAAAATATTTAATGAAAGAAATTAAAAAACAAAAATCTAAAAACCTTTTTAAAAAGCTCTTCATTAAACTATGTAGATTAATGGGTTATGAGATTATTGATCAAAATAATTTTTATATGCCCACGTCTAATAAAAGTTTAAATCAAACATTAAGTGTTTCAGGAAAAAAATCTATTAGTCTACCTCTTGGTGAGGTAAAGATTTCAAGAAAAGTTAGATCGTTAGATGTGATTATTAGGACTTGTTCAAGTGTTAATATGCTTACCCAAAATAAAAAACGAATATTTGAGCAAGAAAAGATAGAATATACTTTAAGGTCGATTAATTCTATTTTACGCAGCGTAAACTACGCTAAGGAATTCCATCCCAACATTAATGTAAAAATTACAGTAATTGATCACAATTCAAGTAGTAATAATTTAGAAAAAATTAAAAATTTATTAAGTTCTTCATCGATACAATTCAATTTATTAAGTTTAGATATTTCTGAATTTGAAAATAAAATAAAAAAAATAAATGAAAAAAATGAAAAAACAATACCTAATCAAATTTCTAATATGTCAAATATTTACAAATCTTTAATGTTATCAAAGGTATCGGAGGATTTAATTTATTTTGTAGAAGATGATTACATTCATGAGTTAGATGCTTTTACTGAAATGTTGTTTGCTTATGAAAGAATTGCTTCCTTGACTAGCAATGAATTAATAATATGTCCAACTGATTACCCTTATTTATATGTACAGGCCGAAAATACTAATATTTATTTAGGAGAAAAGTATCACTGGAGAAAAATTAATGAAACACTATGTACCTTTTTAACAAGCAAACAGGTCGTAGAGAAGCATTGGGATAAATTTTTAAGCATCTGCACTTTTGAACATTATCCATTTGAATCTCCTTTACACGAAATTTATAAGCAAGAACTTTGCATCTCACCGATTCCATCTATTGCTATACATTGCACAAATATAAATTCTGTTTATGGTTTGTCTCCTAACAAAGATTGGAAAAAAATTTGGGATGAAAATAAAGTTTAAAAAAAGCCCGATTTCTCGGGCTTCTTTTTTTTGAGAGGTATTTTTTAAAATTTTTTTTAATCTCTAATTGAATAAGCAGCTACGCCTATCTCAGCTTTATCAGTGCCAAGTTTTTCTGCCGCCTTACTTATTCTTAGACCAGTAGTTTCTTTCATTGTTCTGAATACAGCGTATGAAAACACAAAACTAAAAGTACAAATTGAAACAACGCCCATGAACTGTATTCCAAAAGAAGTATCTGTATTGGTAAATGGTACAACCAATGTTCCAAAAATACCTGCAAATAGGTGTACTGGGATCGCTCCTACAACGTCATCTAATCTTAAGTGCTCTAATAGTTTAGTTCCAAAGTACATTATTAAACTTCCAAGAGAGCCAATCAGCATTGCTGTCATCGGAGTAGGTGTTAATGGTTCTGCTGTGATCGCAACTAAACCAGCTAATGCACCATTTAACATCATTATGATGTCAGTTTTGCCTCCAATTAAACGTGTAAGAACTGCTCCTGTCACTACGCCTGCGGCTCCTGCAAGATGTGTGTTCACTGCGATTTTTGCAATTGCATTTACATCATCAAATGTTCCCATAGCAAGTTGACTAAAACCATTAAAACCAAACCAGCCAAACCAAAGTAAAAAAGTTCCAAGTGTTACTAATGGAATGCTTGATGCTGCAAATGGTACCATTGATTTCTTCTCACCTTTTCTACCAAATCTTCCTTCTCTAGCTCCTAATACAATTACGCCAGCTAATGCTGCGGCACCGCCACATGCATGAACTAAGGTTGAACCAGCAAAATCAGAAAAACCAGCAACTGATAGCCAGCCACCTCCCCATTGCCAACCCATTGAAATTGGATAAATAAATCCTGCCATGATTGCTGCAAAGAAAAAGAATGGCCAAATTTTAATTCTTTCTGCTACTGCTCCAGACACAATAGACACTGTGGCACAAACAAACATTGTTTGATAAAACCAATCTGAATAGCCTGAGTAACCAGTTTCTATGTTCGATGTGTCGTGCCATATTGAAAATGAACCTATAAATCCACCTTCTGGAATATCGTATGCTAAATTATATCCAACTAAAAAAAAAACTATTGATCCAATCGCAAATTTCCCTATATTTTTAGCTGCAATCGATGACACACTCCTCGTTGTTACCAAACCGCTCTCTAACATACAAAAACCAGCAGCCATGAAAGCTACTAAAACTCCACCAAGATAAAATCCTAGTGAGTTAAATATATACTGACCTTCTTTAGACATTGTTGTTTCTGCAAAGCTCAAATTTGTTAATGATAATAAAAACACAAAACTACTTAGTGTTAAAAACGATACTTTTTTCATTTATTTTCCTTATTATTATTTGATAATTAAAATTTTATTTGAGAGTTTGATTGTTGACTAACGGCAATTAATCATTTTAGGCATTCTTTAAATGCAAGGCTTTAGGGTTATTGAAAGTGTGTGAGTTTTTAATAGCTCCCAAAAAATGGGAGCTACTAAATAAACAATGTCTACTTGTTAAACATTTCTTTTAAGCTTTTAGCAGGTAAAAACTTAACTTTTTGAGACGCTGAAATTTGTATAGATTCCCCTGTTCTTGGGTTTCTTCCAACTCTAGCTTTTCTTTTTGCTACTTTATAAGTACCAAAACCAGCTATTTTTACTGTTTCGTCGTTTTTTAGCTCGTTTAGGATGATAGTCGTAATTGAGTCAAAAGTTCTCTCTGCATCGGCTTTGCTTTGGCCTAATGTTGTTGAGATTTTTGCTACTAGTTGTTTTTTGTTCATATATTTAGCCCTTTTTTGATTATATTTTTTAATCTCTACAAATATGCTTATAAATCAACACTTTTTTTAGTGTTTTATAAACAATTTATAACAACATATAGTGTCGCTAATTAGTGTTGATTTTGTTGACTTTTAAGGTGTTAAAAAGTGGCTTAAAATATGCCAATATCTTTAAGATCGTTAAATGTAGTAAAAAACATTAAAGAAAATAGTAGAAAAAGACCGATTCGAAAAAAACCTTCTTGGGTCTTTTGTTTTAAAGGTCTGCCCAAAACTTTTTCGAAAGCGTAAAACATTAAATGACCCCCATCTAACATGGGAATTGGAAATAAATTGATTAAACCAAGGCTAATAGAGATATAGGCAGTTATACTTAAAAAAGCGATAATTCCGTATTGTGCAACCTGTCCAGTAATTTTGGCAATCTTTATAGGGCCTCCTAATTGAGAGGTATCACCAGTTCCTTTAAATAAAGAAACTATGAAATCAAGAGATCTTGTGGTCACAAACCACGTTTCTTTAACCGCGTAATAAAGAGCTTTTGTTGGGCCTAGTTTTTCTTTATTAAATTTATCATAAAGCGGGACAAGCTTAATACCTAAAATTTTTTTTTTAATTTTATTTCCTAGAGAATCTGTGCCTTTAATAGTTTTTGGAATAACATTAAAAAAAATTTCATTATCATTTCTTAAAACAGATAAAGTTATCTCTTCAGTAGAAGAAGTATTAATATATGTAGAAATATCCATGATACTCTTAACTTTATTGTCATTAATAGAGTAAATAACATCATTTTTTTGAAGACCAACACTTGATGCAGGAGTATTTTCTTGGACTTCATCTATTTTAGCTGGAGTAAAATCTTTTCCAGCAAACATGTAAATAGATGTAAAAATAACTATTGCTAATAAAAAGTTTGCAAAAGGACCGGCAGCAACAACAAGAGCTCTTTGATAAATAGGTTTTACAACAAATAATTTTTTTTGGTCTTCTGGGCTGTACTGATTTAATAACTCTTGTTGTTCAGACTTACTAAATACATTTCGATCACCAAAAAACTTAACATAACCTCCAAGAGGGATTAAACAAAATTTCCATCTTGTACCTGATTTATCATTAAACCCAAAAATTTCTTTACCAAAGCCAATAGAAAAATCAGTTACACCAACTCCAAATTTTTTTGCAAAATAATAATGTCCATATTCATGAATAAAGACAACAACTGTAATTAAAATAATAAAAGGAACTATAAAAGCAATAACGTTCATTTAATTAAAACTTCCACTCATTAACTTTGCTAAAAATAAAATTTCTAAAAGCCATTAATCTTGCGTTATTTTTTAAAGATGCGGGATAAACAAAATGAGTTTCTGTTGGCTTACCAGTTTCTTCAGGTAAAACTTTTGTTAAGTTAGGAATATTGTGAGCAATGTAATCTGGTAATGCAGCAAGTCCAACTCCACTTTGAGCAGCTAATAGTAATCCATATACGCTATTTACTTTCATTACAGATTTTCTTTTTTTTCCTTCTTTGGTTCCAAGTTTTAAAACCCAGTCAGGATTAAAAACTGGTGACGGAGCTCCTTTGCCATAAGTAATAAACTTATGTTTGTCTAAATCTTTTAAAATTTTTGGATAACCATTTTTTTCTAAATATTCATTTGAACCATAAATGTGATAATTAAAATCAACAAACTTTTTTTGAATTAAATTTAATTGTTTTGGTCTTCTCATTCTAATGGCTACATCAGCTTCACGAGTACTTAAATCAAGTTCTTTGTCGTCAAATATTAATTCTATTTCTATTTCAGGATGCAGATCCATAAACTCTTTAATTCTTGGTGTAAGCCAAGTAGTACCAAAACTTACAACAGTAGTTACAATTAATTTTCCTTTTAGTTTATGCTTCTCGTCGCTAAATGTTGCTTCAACATCTTTTAACTTTGCAATAACTTCATGAGCAGTTTGAAATAAATACTTGCCGTTGTCTGTCAAAACCAAGCCTCTAGCATGTCTTTCGAAAAGCTTTATTTTAAGTTCGTGTTCTAAAGATTGAATTTGTCTACTAATAGCTGATTGACTTAAATTTAGTACAGTTGCTGCTTTTGTAAAACTGCTAGCTTCTGCAACGGTATGAAAAATCTTTAATTTGTCCCAATCCATAATATTAGATTTTATATCTATTTGTTTGGATTTACTACTGCTCTTCCAAAAAATTCACCTTTTAGAAGTTTTGGGTAAGTTTCTAAAAGATCTGTGAATGACAATTCTTTGGTAAAGCTTTTTAATTTATCAAAATCAATTAGTTTAGAAGCTTCGTTCCAAATAAACTCCCTACGTTTTAGAGAGGCACCTGAAGAATCTATTCCCCAAAGTTTTACTCCTCTGATAATAAAAGGCATTACCGTAGTATTAATTTTAATTCCTCCAGCATTGCCACATGCTGCAACTATTCCACCTGGTTTTGTTTGCGCAAATATTTTTGTTAAACCTGAACCACCTACAGTATCAACTACACCATCCCAGACAGCTTTTTCTAATAGTTTACTCTCACCTTCAAATTCTTTTCTGTCAATAATATTTTTTGCTCCTAAATTTTTTAAGTAATCATTTTTATCTTTTTTTCCAGTAACAGCATGAACATCATAACCCATTTTTGATAATATCATCACCGCTATACTACCTACTCCACCTGTAGCTCCCGTAACTAAAACATCTTTAACTTTTTCTCCCATTAATAATTCTTCTCTAGCTTTTACTGCGAAAGAACAAAGTAGAGCAGTGAACCCTGCTGTTCCCAACATCATTGCTTGATGGTTGTTAATGCTTATTGGAGCTTTTATTAAAAAGTTAGAATTCACTTTTGCGTATTGAGAAAATCCTCCGAAGAATGCTTCACCTACTCTAAATCCCGTCAGTATAACCCTGTCACCTGATTTGAAATTTGTGTCCTCACT
>Ga0307986_10000928_pt1 | contig 21664 bp, 21 predicted proteins | sample EllFjometageno82_FD_203170 | JGI IMG/M metagenome (GOLD analysis project Ga0307986, IMG submission 203170) | Marine microbial communities from Ellis Fjord, Antarctic Ocean - #82 | ecosystem: Environmental > Aquatic > Marine > Unclassified | place: Southern Ocean | collected 2014-10-09
AACCACAAAGTTTATTTACATACAGGTGAATATAATGATGGAAAAATTGGAGAAATTTTTATTGATACTAATAAAGAAGGCGAACTGGTAAAGGCTATGATGAATAATTTTGCTATAGCTATATCTCTAGGTTTGCAATACGGCGTTCCTTTGGAGGAATATGTTGATGCCTTTATTGACACTAAATTTGAGCCATCAGGTAGTGTTGATGGTAATGATAGAATTTTAAGTGCTACTTCTATACTTGATTATGTATTTAGAGAACTTGCGATATCTTATTTAGGTAAGGAAGAATTAGCTCATACACCCTCAATTGCTAATACTGTAGATGTTAATGATGGTGACACCGATGATAAATTTTTGAAAATAGTAAAAAATATTACCTCAAAAGGCTTTGTTAGAAGTAATTATGAGGAGAAGCTTGTTGATCTCAGTGATATTCGAATAAATCTAAAGTCTAAGAACTAGTTTTTTTATCTATTTTAATACTTAATTCTTTTAATTGTTTGTCATCCACTACAGAAGGGGCACCCATCAGAAGATCTTGAGCGTTTTGATTTAAAGGAAAAAGGGTAACCTCTCTTATATTTTTTTCTCCGGCTAGTAACATCACAATTCGATCAATACCTGGCGCTATACCACCATGCGGAGGTGCCCCGTAACTTAGAGCGTCTATCATCCCACTGAATTTTTCATTTACTTGTCCTTTGTCGTAACCTGCCACTGAAAAAAGCTTGTACATTAATTCGGGAATGTGATTTCTAATTGCTCCTGAAGATAATTCAATACCGTTACAAACAATATCGTATTGGTATGCTTTAATTTCTAACGGTTTATCGAAATTTAGCTTTTCAATATTTCCTTGAGGCATAGAAAAAGGATTATGGCTAAATTTAATTTTTTTGCTTAATTCATCTAATTCAAACATTGGATAATCAACTATCCAACAAAATGCAAATTTGTTTTCATCAATAAGATTTAAATCTTTAGCTATTTTATCTCTTGCTAGTGAAGTAATTTTTTCAACATCATTTATCTTGCCACATGCAAAAAAAACGCTATCGCCAACTTCTGCTAAAGTTATTTTCATTATTTCTTTTAAAGCCTCTTGTTTAAAAAATTTACCAACAGGTCCTTTTGCTGAAATTTCTTTATCTTTTTCAATAGTAAAATAAGCAAGTCCTGAAGCTCCTTGGTCTTTAGCCCACTTATCAATACCATCAAAAAAACTTCTAGCTTTATCTTTTGTTTTTTTAGTTACAATGCATCTTACTTTTGATCCAGATTTTACTAATTTCTTAAAAATATCAAAAGTTACATCTTCTCTTGTAAAAATATCTGTTAAATCATGAATTAATAAAGGATTTCTTAGATCTGGTTTGTCAGTACCATACTTAAGCATTGCTTCTTCATAAGAAATTTTTGGAAACTTATCAAAAGTTAATTCTTTTGAAGAAAAATTTTTAAATAAATTAATCATTAACTTTTCTACAACTTCAAATATATTTTCTTGTTCCACAAAAGACATTTCTATATCTAATTGATAAAATTCTCCTGGACTTCGATCGGCCCTAGCATCTTCATCTCTAAAGCATGGAGCGATTTGAAAATATTTATCAAATCCAGATACCATAATTAATTGTTTAAATTGTTGCGGAGCCTGGGGCAGCGCATAAAATTTTCCAGGATTTAGCCTACTAGGCACTAAGAAATCTCTAGCACCTTCCGGACTTGATGATGTTAAAATTGGAGTTTGAAATTCTAAGAAACCTAGTTTTGACATTTCATTTCTTATAAATGAGATTACTTTTGATCTTAAAATAATATTTTTGTGCATTTGATTCCTTCTAAGATCTAAGAATCTATATTTTAATCTTATATCCTCTGGATATTCTTGTTCACCAAACACAGGCATTGGAAGATCTTTAGACACTGATAAAATTTCAATGTTATCTACATTAATCTCAATATTGCCTGTTTTTAAATCTTTATTTTTTGTTTCAACTTCTCTCTTTGCCACATGACCATAAACTTTAATTACAGATTCTGGTCTAAGACTTTCTAAAACTTTAAAATATTTGTTATTATTTTCAATTACACATTGTGTAATACCAAAGTTATCTCGTAGATCTATAAAGAGTAAGTTTCCGTGATCTCTTTTTCTATGAAGCCAACCCGATAAATGTACTTTTTTACCAGAGTCAGATTCTGTTAATTCTGAGCAATTGTGTGATCTATATTTGTTCATTTTTTAGTGCTTTTTTTATTAGATTAATATTTATAGATTTTCCAGTAGATAAAGAAAAATCATCTAATTTTTCAATTAAATCAAATATAGACTCGTAAGATCTATCAATGTTTTTTAAAATATATTCTAATAAATTATTGTCAATTTTAACTTGCTTATCAGAAAAATTTTTACTTATAATTACTTTTATCAGCTCATCTGTAGGTAAATCAATACCAATATTCACAAAACTACTAAATCTCGATTTTAGGTCATTCAATTCAACTTTAAAAGATTGAACAGGTTTGGAGGAGTTGATAATAATATACTGATTAGATAAATGAGATTGATTTAAAATAGTATAAAATAATTTTTCTTTAACATTATTGTGGTAGTTATCAATAATCAAACACTCTTTTATTTTTATAGTTGAAAGAGAATCACTATTTAAATCTGAAGCTTCAATAAAGAAAGAGTCTATTTTTTTATTTAAAATATTGGCTAAATGAGTTTTTCCACAACCAGGGGGGCCAAAAATATTTATAAATTTACTAGACCATTTTGGCCAACTTTCTATTAATTTATATGCTTCAAAATTATTTGTAGATACGTAAAAGTCTTCTTCAAAATAATTAGTTTTAAAAGGAAACTTAAAAATTAATTGATCCATTTTAATTAATCGTTGCCTTCCATACATTATCTATAATCTTAATATTAATTTTATTTTTTAAAAGTTTATCCCTTAATTTATTCACTTTTCCTTTATATTTTAGTCTTACTTTTATATGCTTATTTGTCATCTCTAGCACAGAATAATTTTCGATTACATCTAAGGAATTAAAAATAGAGCGTAATTTTAAATAGTCTTTGATTTCTCTAACTTCTAAAAATAAATCCAAAAAAGAAGGTGTGCTAGCATCAATTAAATTTTGACTTTTCCAAATTTGATTAATTTCTTCTTTTAAAGTTGATATTGCTTCTTCATAAGTTTTTGTCTCATTTTCAGGATATATTTTTAGATCAAAACTTCTATCTATCTTTTGGTTTTCAATAGAAGTTTTAACGAATGCTTTAAATTTATTTTCGCTAAAGTAAATAAGTAAAAGAGCGTAATTTTCTACATTGTTAAATGAGGTTAATTTTTCTGGATCTATTAATTCTAAATTATCTTTATTTGAGTTAATATATTCAATATCTTCAATATTTTCTAAGGCTAAGTTGTAGCTAATCAATATATCATTAATATTTACTATTTTTTTTTCAGTGTTGGTCCAATTGTTGTAAAAGTAGTTTTCAGAAAGTGTATAAATACTTTTATCTTTGATTAATATTGGGAGCAACGTTAAAGAAATATTTTCAATGTCTGCATAGGAAATCTTTTTTTGTGCAAGAAAATTACTTATCTTTTTTTGATCAAACTTAATGTTGACTGTCAAAATATTTACTTTTTCATTTTTTTTTTTATTTTCAACAATTTGATATGCAAATACTAAATCCTCAATAGTATTAATTTTAGTTGTATACAAACTTACAGCATCAACTTTAAGAAGATACTTATTGATAAAAGATATGAATGCTTTTTGGATGGCAGATTTAATTAGTTTTTTTTTATCTAAATTATTGTTTATTTTGCCACTTACTTCAATATTGTTAACATCATAGATCAAATTATTTGAAAAAACTGTTTGAGTTTTAAATAGAAAGACTATTATGAAAGATATAAAAAAAAATTTATTCATTTCGAACAGTTATCATTTTATTCATGCAAAAAACAAAAAATACCTATAAAAAAAGTGGAGTTAACATCAATCTGGCTGATCGTTTTGTAGAATATATTGGAAAGATTTCAAAAAAAAAAGCCAAAAAAAACAGTAAATACTTAAATAAAGATAATATTGGCGCTTTTGGGTCGATATTTGATATTAGTAAAATTAAAATAAAAGACCCCGTAATTGTTTCAAGTACCGACGGGGTAGGAACTAAAATAGAATTAGCTAACAAATTTAATAAGTTTAATACTATAGGGATAGATCTTGTTGCAATGTGTGTAAACGATCTAATTGTTCAGGGTGCTAAGCCTTTATTTTTCTTAGACTATATTGCAGTTGGAAAAATTAAATTCAATAAGTTAAAACAGATTCTAAATGGTATAGTTGCAGGTTGCGATATATCTAATTGTAGTCTTGTTGGTGGTGAAACAGCAGAAATGCCTGGGATTTACGATAATAATAAATTCGATTTAGCAGGATTTTCCGTAGGAATTGTATCTAAAAAAAAACTTCTCCATAAAAAAAAAGTTCAGAATGGAGATATCATATTAGCTGTACCATCCAGCGGTGTACACTCGAATGGTTACTCTTTAATTCGATCAATTATAAAAAATAAAAAAATTACCAAAGAAATAAAGCAACAACTCTTAAATCCTACTAAAATTTATACAAAAGAAATATTAAATTTAACTAAAAATAATTTACTTCATAGTGCGGCACATATAACTGGTGGTGGATTAGTTGACAATCTAACTAGATCTGTACCAGATCATTTAACTCTAAATTTAGATCTAGCAAAAATTAAAACTAAAAATATTTTTAAATGGATAAAATCTCATAATATTAGCGATCGAGAAATGCTTAAAACTTTTAATTGTGGTGTTGGATTTTGCTTAATTGTAAAAAAAATAAATGTAAATAAAATAAAAAAATATTTTTCAAGAGAGTATATACCGTATGAAATTGGCTTTATTTCAAAAAATAAAAATAAAATAAATATTTATAATAAAATCATATGGTAAAAAAAAAGGCTTGTGTTTTTATTTCTGGTTCGGGAACTAATTTAAAAGCTTTAATTAAAAGCTCAAGAGAATATAATTTTCCAATAAATATTAACTATATTGTTAGCAGCAATAAAGAGGCCAAAGGTTTAAAATTTGCAAAATTGTATAAAATTCCTTTTAATATTTTAAATTTAAATAAAAAAATTAATTTAGAGTCTGTTTTAAAAGAGTTACAAAAAAGAAATATTTCTATAATTTGCTTAGCTGGGTATATGAAAATTTTAAATAAACAATTCATAAGCAAATTTCATAATAAAATAATAAATATACACCCTTCTCTTTTGCCAAAATATAAAGGTTTAAATACTTTCCAAAGAGCAATTGATAATAAAGAAAAATTAACAGGTTGTACAGTTCACTACGTAAATAACAGATTAGATTCTGGAAAAATAATTCTACAAAAAAAGATAAATGTTGAGCCTAAAGATAGTGAACAAACTTTAAAAGCAAAGGTTCAGGTTAAAGAATATAGAGCTTATTCCGAGTCTATTGTTAGTATTTTTAGATAAAATTAATCTTTAAAGAAAAAATCTATTTCAATTTTTGCATTTTCTATAGAGTCTGATCCATGCACAGAATTTTTGTCTATTGAAATCCCATAAAGTTTTCTAATAGTTTTGGGTTCAGCATCTTTTGGATTCGTGGCACCCATGAGTTTTCTATTAAGAGCAACTGCACCACTGCCTTCCATTATCATAACAACTATGGGTCCAGATGATAAATAAGCACATAAATCATTATAAAAAGGCTTTGCTTGGTGAACTTTATAGAATTCGGAAGCTTCTTCTTTGGAGAGGTGAATTTTTTTACTGTTTAAAATTTTTAAATTGTTTTCAATAAAAATTTTTTTAATATCTTCGGTGAGGTTTCTCTCGACCGCATCTGGTTTAATAATTGATAGAGTTTGTTCTATATTACTCATAATTTTCTTCTATTAATTGGTTCAATAATCTTACCCCAAATCCAGTTGCGCCTCCTGAATTTAAAGCACCGCCATATTTCGAAAAAGCCATACCAGCAATGTCTAAATGAGCCCATGGAGTTTTATTTAAAATAAATCTTTGTAAAAACTGAGCTGCAGTTGTTGATCCTGCTCCACCAACATAATTTATATTTTGCATATCAGCATTTTTAGAATTCATAAGTTTATCATAATTTTTATGAAGAGGCATTCTCCATAGTTTCTCTTCAACTTTTTCACCTGCAATTAAAATTTGTTTAGATAACTTATCATCGTTCGAAAAAAGTCCAGCATATTCCGATCCCAGTGATACTATAATTGCACCTGTTAAGGTCGCTAAATCAATCATGAATTTTGGTTTAAATTTTTTTTCAGTAAAGGATAAGGCATCAGCTAAAACTAATCGACCTTCTGCATCTGTATTTAATACTTCTATAGTTTTACCACTATAAGATTTAACAATATCTCCAGGTCTTTGAGCGTCGCCACTTACCATATTTTCTACGAGCCCTACAACGCCAACAGCATTAATTTTTGCTTTTCTTATTGCCAAATTCTTCATTAAACCAACTACAGCAGCAGAGCCTGCCATATCATAAGTCATGTCTTCCATAAATTTTGCTGGTTTTAATGAATAACCACCAGTATCAAAAGTAACACCCTTTCCAACAAACGCTAAGGGTTTAGAATTATTTTTTGCTCCATTCCATTCCATTGTCACAAGATATGATCCTTTACTACTTCCCTGCCCTACGCCTAGTAAAGCATTCATACCCAATTTTTTTAATTTTTTTTGATCATATATATTTACTTTTAAACCATCTTTTCTAAGTGAATTTAATCTTTTTGCGTATTCATCTGGATGTAGAATATTTCCTGGCTCGGAAACTAAATCTCTTGCATAAAAAATACCTTCCTCTAAAGCTTTAAATTTTAATTGGCTTGTAACTGAAGGTTTATTTTTGTTTCCTAATACATTTATAGAAATAAGTCTTGTTTCTTTTTTTGTTTTATATTTGTTGAATTCATAAGATTTTAATTTTACTCCATGAAGAAAATGACTCATAATATTTTCATATTTACTAATTATACTGTCGGAGTTTATAAAGTACTCACTATTCTTTCCGTGGTTTATACGTCCATAAAATTCAGAACCTAAATTTTCTATATCAAAGCTCTTCAAGTCTTTTTTGATAGAAATTAAAACTATTTTTTTTTTTGAATTAACTTCAAAAATAAACATATTTTTTTCTAAATCACTCGTCTTTAACAAATCATTTATGTAAGAAAACTCAGCGTTAGAGATGTGTTTTTTTAAACTGTTAATATTGAATTTATCATCGACAAATAAGACAATATTACCTGAAGATTTACTGCTTACTTTGTTTAAATAGTTAATTTTAATAGTCATAATTTTTTAAATTCTTCCTACAAGAGTCGAATGCTATATATGTCCAAAAGTCTAAGATTTCAATTAAAATTTATTATTTTGCACTATCATAGGTTGAGTTTTAACTAAAGTTGCATTAGTTATATACCTCAAATTTTAATGCTTAAAAACAAAATCTATAAGTACCTATTCAATGAAATTCTTAAAAATTTTATAACTATTTTATTAACTTTTACTGCTATTGCCTGGGTAGTGAGAGCGGTTAATTTTTTAGATTTGATGGTTGAGGATGGTTACGCTTCTAGTATTTATTTTAATTATTCCGTATTAAATATCACAACAATTATGACTCGATTTATTCCATTGTCATTTCTTCTATCTTTGACTGTTTGCATAATAAGATTTGAAAGACAACAGGAGTTATTAATATTGTGGGTTTCTGGACTCGCTAAAATAAAAATTGCTAATATTTTTATCTTAACTGCAGGCATTATAACCGCTCTTCAATTAATATTGTCTTTGTTTGTTAACCCCACTTTGTTAAACAAATCAAGATCTCTCCTAAGCGACACAAATGCATTAAATATAAGTACAATTTTAAAATCAAATGAATTTAGTGATACTTTTAAAGGTATGACTTTTTACATAAAAAAAAAAACAAATGATAATCAGCTAACGAATGTTTTTATTAATGATAAAAATGGAAATTTAAAAACTATATTGAGTGAAGCTGGTGGGCAAAATAATTCAATAATATTTGCAGAAAGAGGTATTGTGGATAAAGATAATTTAATTTTATATAATGGTGTCATACAAACCTTAAATAAAAAAAATGAAATTAAAAACATTCAATTTGAAAAAACAGAACTCAATACGAGGGATTTAACAACGAGAACTGTTAAGCTAGCAAAAATACAAGAAACTTCAAGTTCTTCTTCGTTAAGGTGCTTGAGGAATAAAAATAATAATTTAAATTTAAAAAACTGTTCGTCAGAAAATAAATCTGAAGTGATCCAGGCATTATCTAGGCGTTTAGGTGCACCTTTGTATGTTCCTTTAACTACTGTAATAATTTGTTTTTTATTGCTCTATAAAAAAGAAAATAAATTTAATTTTTTAAAAAAATATATACTTTTTATCTTATCTTTTGTAATATTAGTTTTTGCTGAAATGCTTTTAAAGTACACAGGAATTTCAACATTTGTCGCTAGTTTTTATTTTGTCCTACCTGTCATCATGTTTTTTCTTTTTTATCTTTTACTTTTAAAAAAAACAGTAAGTGAAAAAACCTAAGAATGATCAAAATTATAAACACATATATAATTAAAAAATTTTTTCAGATTGTTTTAAATGGTCTTTTAATTTTTTTTTCTTTAGGAGTAATATTAAATTTATTTGAAGAAGTTGAATTTTTCAAAAACTTAGACTTACCTTTTTCGATTCCAATAATTCTATCAGTGACATATGTCCCTACCATGATTTTAGAGTTACTCCCATTCATAGTTTTTTTATCATCGGTGTATTATTTTATACATTTAAGATCTTCAAAAGATTTATTGTCAATAAAAGTGTTTGGATATTCCAACTTGAAGATAATTTTAATTTTATCTTTTTTTACATTTTTATTAGGTTTAATTGTTCTATTTCTAATAAATCCAGTTACTTCAACACTAGTGAAGTACTATGAAACGGAAAAAGCTCAATATTCAAAATTTGTAGATCATTTAATTTCAATCAATCAAAATGGACTTTGGATAAGAGAAACAAGTGAAAAAGGCTATAAAATAATACATGCTAAGAAATTAAATAAAAACGAACTTGAAAATATCTCAATTTTTATATTCGATGATAATAAATTAATAAAAAGATTTGAATCTGAATCTGCCCTGATTAATAAAAACCCTTGGCAACTTAAAAACGTTCATTTTTATGATCTTGTAAAAAATAAAAATTTTTTTTTAGAAAATTATGAATTTCAAAGCGATAACACAGCAGAAAAAATTCGTTCTTTATATAAAAATTTGAATACAGTTTCTTTTTTGGATTTAATTTTAAATTATCCACAATTAAATGATAAAGGTTATTCTAAAAAATTATTAAATGAAAAAATTAATAAATTTATTTCACTACCCTTTTTTTTATTCCTAATGGTAGTTTTAGCCTCAATATTTACGATTGGATCTTTGAAAAATAAACCAAATTTTTATTATGTGTTAATATCAATTTTAACATGTGTTGCTATTTACTATTTTAGAGACCTTTCTATTGCGTTGGGGCAAGCTGAAAAAATTAATTTAACATTATCCATATGGATGCCAGTTTTAGTAATTGGTTTATTTTGCTCAATAGGAGTTATTCAAATTAATGAAAAATAGTCTTTTATGCTTTTTAGTTTTTATTTTTTTCTTCTTTAATTTGCATTTAATTGCACAGGAATTAGAAATTAATTCTTCTAAAGTAACATATGATAACATTAAGAAAGTTACTATTTTTGAAGGCAATGTCAGTTCAAAAGATGAAAAGGGTAACGAAATTTTATCTGAATATGCAAAATATGATAAACTTAAAAATATAATTGAAACAAATGGAGAAACAAAAATAATAACTTCGGGTGGTTATCAGGTTTTTGGTAGCAATGTTGTGTTAGATGATAATAAAAAAATAATTTACTCAAATAACAAAACTAGGATTTTAGATGAAGATGGTAATAATGTTTTTGTTGAAATGTTTAACTATTCTATCTTAACTAATATTTTTTTTTCAAAAGGAAAAATTAAAATAAAAGATAAAAATAACAATGATTTCAATTTTTCTGAAATTTATATCGACGAGAATAAAAAAAAAATTATCGGCTCAGATGTTAAAGCTTTTTTAAATCAACCTGAACTTTCAATAAGTAGCGATAATGATCCAAGGTTTTTTGCAAATACTATGTCGCTGTCAGAAAACACGAACACATTTGAAAAAGGTATATTTACATATTGTGAGAATAGAAAAGATGACAAGTGTCCACCATGGGCTTTACAATCCAAAAAAATTAAACACGACTTAGCAAAAAAAACAATTTATTATGAAAATGTTATTTTGAAAATTTACGATTTTCCAATTTTTTTTTCTCCTAGATTTTCACATCCTGACCCTACTGTTAAAAGAAGATCTGGTCTTTTAGCTCCATCGCTCACAAATAGCACCACTTTAGGCACGGGTATTTCTACTCCTTATTTTTGGAATATCTCAAAAGATAAGGACCTTACTTTAACTCCAAAACTTTACGTGAATGAAAACCCTCTCTTTTTAGCTGAATACAGACAGGATTTTATCAATTCATTCCTTATGGTTGATGGTGGTTACACGCAAGGTTACAAGGGGAAAAATAACAAAAAAACTAGTGGTGGTCGTGCACATTTTTTTTCTAATTTTAATATGAGTTTTATAGACGAAGAAGAAAAAAAAAGTAGCCTTGAGATAGGTGTAGAGAAAGTATCAAATGATACTTATTTTAAAGTTCATAATGTTAACAGTTCTTTGGTGGACAAGGATAAAGATGTGTTAGAGAACAAAATAAATTTAATCTATCAAAATAAAGATTTTTTTGTTGGATTAACACCTAGTTTTTATGAAGATACAAAAAAAATAGGAAATTTAAGACATGAATATTTATTACCCCTGACTATAGAAAAAAATATTATGGTTAGTGAAAAATATGGTTCTTTAAATCTAGATTCCAATTTAATGTTAAGAAATTATGAAACGAATAAACAAACTAATTTTCTTATTAATAATTTTAATTGGAAATCAAACAAATGGTTCAGTTCTCTTGGGCTAGAAAACTATTTTGAGGGGATGTTTAAAAATGTAAATTATGAATCTGAGAACACGACTAAATTTAAAAACAATCAAAAAAATGCAGAGTTTAATACCTCTTTAGGTTATTTTACAAAATTCCCTTTATACAAAGAAGATTTTATAAATAAAATTTATCAATCTTTAACACCAAGATTTTTATTAAGATACTCTCCAGGTCATATGCGTAAAACAGAAGGAGGTAAACTTAATTATGGAAATTTATTTAATTTAAACAAAGTTAATGATGCCGATGTAATTGAACCTGGTTTAAGTACCTCTATTGGTTTTGAATATAAAAAGAATAAACTTAATGACTTAAATATTAGCGGTGATAATGAGTTTTCATTTTCAGTTGGACAAGTTGTTAGTAAAAAAGAAAATATGGACATACCTTCCAGTACATCGTTAGACCAGCACTTCTCAGATGTTGTGGGAGAATCTAAATATAATGTTAATGAAAAAGTTAATTTAAATTATAATTTTTCTATAGACCAAGGATATAAAAATTTTAATTATAATGAAATTGGTGCTGACTATACTTTAAATGATACAAAATTTAATCTAAGCTATTTGCAAGAAAAAAACCATGTTGGTAATCAAGAATATATTCAAACAGGTTTTGACTTCAATCTTAACGAATCTTCAGAAATAGCTTTTAATACAAAAAGAAATCTTTTAACAAACTCAGCTGAATTTTATAATATGAGCTATAGTTATATTAACGATTGTTTAAAAGCTGGAATAGGTTACCGGAGAGAGTTTTACACCGATAGAGATTTTGAGCCAGAAAATTCACTTATGTTCACTATATCTATTATCCCTTTTGCTGAGATAAACACTCCAAGTTTAGCTAGATGAGAAAAGTTAATTTAATAATCATTTTTGTTTTTTTTTTATTCGAAGTTTTAATTATTTCAAATCTACATTCAAAAATTATTAATAAAATAGCAATTAAAGTCGGTAATTCTTTGATAACTTCTATAGATGTACAAAATGAAATAATAACAAATCTGATAATTACCAATCAAGAGATCACTCAAAAAAATGTTAACGACAATAAGAATTTTGCTACAAAAAGTTTAATATATAAATTAATTAAAAAAAGTGAGATCGATAAATATGAAATTAAAGATTATAGTAAAAATGACTTAGAAATTTACATTTTAAATGTTTCAAAGAGTTTAAATACAAATAAAAACGGTCTAAAAGAAATCTTCAAACAAAATAATATAAATTATCAAGCATTTGTAGATAGGCAAAAAACAGATCTTCTTTGGAATACTTTAATTTATAAACTTTACCGAAATCAAACAAACGTCAATATTGTAGAGGTTGAGAATGAAGTTAACAAAAATAAAGAAAATAAAAATGAAGAAGAAATTAAAAAACTTAAAGAAACTCTTTTAAACAAAAGAAAAGAAGAAAAGTTAAATTTATTTTCTAGGTCTCGTTTGTCAAATCTTGAAAATAATATTGTTATAGAATTTCAATGAATAAATTAATAGCAATTATAGCAGGAGATCCAAATAGTATAAACTCAGAAATTATAGCTAAAGCATGGATTAAGAAAAAATTAAAAAATATATTTATTATCGGAAACTTTTCAATTTTAAAAAAACAAATTCTTAAATTGAATATAAAAATCCAAATAACTAAAATTAATAAACTTGAAGATTTTAAGAAAAGTGAAAAACTTTTTGTTCTTGACGTCCCTCTAAAATTTAAATCAATATTTAATGTTAATTTATCTGCAATTAGAACTTATGTTTTTGAATCTTTTGATATTGCACACAATTTGGCGATAAAAAAAAAAATTACAGGTTTTGTAAATGCACCAATTAATAAAAAAATTTTTAACAATAGATACTTAGGTGTAACGGAGTACCTTTCAGAAAAAAACAAAACTAAAAACACAGAAGTTATGATGATTCACAATAAGAAATTGTCTGTAGTTCCTATAACTACTCACATTGAAATAAAAAATGTTACTAATAAAATTACCTATAATTTAATTAAAAAAAAAATAATTACTCTCAATAAGTTTTATTTTAAATTATTTAAAAAAAAACCTAAAATTGCCATTTTAGGTCTTAATCCTCATAATAGTGAAAATAAAACTAATTCCATTGAAAATAAAATCATCAGGCCAGCACTAATTGAGTTAAAAAGATTAAAGATAAATATTAATGGACCTTTTCCTGCTGATACAGCATTCAACAAAAAAAATATATTTGCCTATGATGTAATAGTTGGCATGTATCACGACCAAGTTTTAGCTCCATTCAAGGCACTCTATGGGTATGATGGAATAAACCTTACATTGGGTTTAAAATATTTGAGATTGTCTCCGGATCACGGAACAGCTATGGACATAGTTGGCTTAAACAGAGCCAATCCTCAAAGTTTAATTAGCGCTATTAATTTTTTAAATAAAATTAATGATTAAAGCAAAAAAATCATTAGGCCAAAATTTTTTAGTTGATAACAATATTCTAAGTAAAATTATAAAATTATCTAAAATAAGCAATAGTAATATTGTAGAGATTGGTCCTGGAACGGGAAATCTAACAAAAAAGATTGTGGAACAAAAGCCAAAGAATTTAATTCTAATAGAAAAAGATCATATATTAGCCAATAACTTAAAAAATGAACTTAAAAAATATAATAATTTTCAAATTTTCAATGAAGATATTTTAAAATTTGATTTAGAAAAAAAAATTAAAAAAGATTCTATAATTATTGGTAATTTGCCTTATAATATTTCTTCTCAAATATTAGTTAAATTAATCAAATTTAAGAAATGGCCACCTAAATATAAAAAATTAATATTAATGTTTCAAAAAGAAGTTGCGTCTAAAATAATAGCTAAACATAACTCATCTGACTATGGGAGACTTGCTTTGATTACATCCGCTAGGTTAAAAATTTCTGAAAGTTTCAATGTTTCACCTAATAGTTTTTTTCCTGTACCAAAAGTTAAGTCTACCGTTCTTATGCTTGAACCAATTGTTGACAGAAATTTTAAAGTTAAAGACATTGAAAATTTAGAAAAAATTTCTCATGTTTTTTTTTCAAAGAAAAGAAAAATGATAAATAAAGCATTTAAAGAATTATTTAAGAAGCCACTTGAGGTTGCCAAAAAAATAAATATAAACCTAAATTTAAGACCGAGTGAATTAACTGAAAATGAATACTTTAAGATTACTGAGTTTTTTGAAAATCAAATTTAAATAATCTTATCTTTTTTCTGATAATATTATTTTTTCTATTTGTGAATAACAGTGCTCTAAATTATCATTTATAAGCACATGGTCATAATCTGACCAGTGATGAATATCATTATCATAAGCTTCTAACCTTTTAGATATAATTTCAATATTGTCCTGGTTCCTCTGTATTAGTCTATTTTTTAATTCCTTTTTATTAGGGGGAAGTAAAAATATTTTAATTAATTCGAGTTCTTTAAACTTAGATAATTGTTGAGTTCCTTGCCAGTCAATATCAAATAAAATATCATTATTATTTTTTAGCAAAACATTAACTGAATCTCTTGAGGTTCCGTAAAAATTATCAAATATTTTTGCATATTCATAAAAATCATTATTAGAGATTTTTTTTTCAAATTCTTTATGGCTCGTAAAAAAATAGTCAACACCTTCAACCTCATTTGATCTAGGTTTTCTTGTAGTGTGTGAAACAGATATTTTGAAGTTTTGATACTTCTGTTGAATTTTTTTGGTCAGTGTTGTTTTACCTGCTCCTGAAGGAGAAGATAAAATTAACATTTTACTACCGTTGCTGGCGGTCATACAAATAGGTTATATACAAAAAATTAATTAGAAGATTTGCTTTCAATGAATTTAATGGCGTCTCCGACTGTTAAGATCTTTTCTGCTTCGCTATCAGAAATTTCAGCACCAAATTCTTCTTCAAAAGCCATAACTAATTCAACTGTGTCTAGGCTGTCTGCTCCCAAATCGTCTATAAAACTTGCTTCATCAGTTACTTTAATTTCCTCAACACCTAAGTGGTCTGCTACTATTTTTTTAACTTTTGCATTAACATCTGACATTTAGATTCCTATATTGAATTTATGATAAAAAACGTTATTAAATTAATATTAATAATTGTCAAGCCATATACATGCCTCCATTCACATGTATTGTTTCTCCTGTTATGTAATTAGACATTTCTGATGCAAGAAAAGCTGCACATTGAGCTATGTCTTCTCCTTTTCCTAGTTCTCCGCAAGGTATTTTAGATATAAGCATTTTTTTAAATTCTTCGTTAATCTTATCTGTCATCTCTGTTTTGATAAAACCTGGAGAAATACAATTAATATTTATTTTTTTTCTGGCATATTCAATAGCTAAACTTTTTGAAAAGCCTATGATACCTGCTTTGGAAGCAGCATAGTTTGCTTGTCCAAGATTTCCAGTGTGAGCGACGATAGAAGTGATGTTTATAATCTTTCCTTGCTTTTTTTTTAACATTTTTTTTATGGTCTGCTTACACATTAAAAAAGTTGAAGTTAAGTTAATGTCAATAACTTTTTTCCAATTATCGTCTGACAATCTTATTGAAAGATTATCTGAAGTAATACCGGCATTGTTTATCAAAACATCAATACCATTTAATTCTGAATGGCAAGTGTCTATAAATTTTTCTATTTCTGAGTGCTGATCAAGCTTAAATGATTTTGTCTTAATGTTTTTAAATTCTTCTTGTAAATGGTTTAGTTTATTTTCATTTGTACCTGTAGCTAAAATAATTGAATCTAACTCATAAAATTTTTTTACTAGACTATGTCCAATTCCACCGGTAGCACCGGTAATTAAAATTTTTTTATCTTTAAGATTCATTTGTTAAATTTTTAATATCATCTATTGAATTAATACTAAAGGAATTACTATGAGGTAATATTCTCTTTACTAAACCAGTTAAAATTTTACCAGGTCCTATCTCTATAAAATCTGTTATTTCATTTTTGTCCATAAAAATGATGCTCTCTCTCCACCTAACTTTAGAGTAAATTTGTTCTACTAAAAGTTTTTTAATATCTTCAGGCTCGTTTACTGGTAAAGCATTTACGTTGCTAATTATTTCAAAGTCAGGTTTTTTGAAATTAACTATATTAATTTTTTCTTTCATTTTAATTGCCGCTGGTTTCATTAAAGAACAATGAAAAGGAGCACTGACCGGTAAAGAAATGCATTTTTTTTTATTATTTTTTAAAATACTTTTTAATTCTTCGATTGTTTCTATGTTGCCGCTTACAATAATCTGTCCTTGTGCATTGTCATTGGCAACCTCACAAACTCCTTTTGATTGTACTTTAAGTATGTAACTATTAATTTCTTCAGCCTCAGAACCGAGAATAGCAAGCATGCCACCTTTTCCTATGGGGACAGCTTCTTGCATAGATTTTCCTCGTTCAAAAAGTAATTGTAAAGCATCCTTAAAATTTAAGGCATTAGCACAGAGCAAGGCACTATATTCACCTAGTGAATGACCAGCAAAATATTTAATTTCTTCCATGTTGTAATTAAATTCATTCTTTAAAATAGTAAAAATTGAATAACTTACAAGAAGGATGGATGGTTGGGTGTTTTTGGTGAGCTTAAGATCGCTCTCTGGACCTTCTAGTATAATTTTAGAAATTTTATAATTTAGTTTTTCATCGGCTTCTGCAAATAATTTTTTAACGATAGGAAAATTTTTATAAAACTCTGACCCCATGCCTATAATTTGAGAACCTTGGCCTGGAAACAGTATAGCTTTCATTTGCATTGGAGCTTTTTTATAACATTATTAGTATTGAATTGACGAATTTATAATAGTATAAAACGTTCTTTTAATAAATAAACAATTAAAGATTGCAGAATGAATTTTTACGAACATACGCTAATAGCTAAACAGGACCTGTCTACACCTGAGTTAGGCGCTTTAGAGAAAAAATATAATGATATTATTACTAAGACCGATGGTAAGATCATAAAAGTTGAAAAATGGGGTTTGTTAAGTTTTGCAAAAAAAATTAAAGCTTACAATAAAGGTTTTTATATTCATTATAAGTTTGAAGCTGAAAGCAAAACTTTAGAAGAAATAAACAGAAACAGTATAATTGATAACTCACTACTTAGACACCTGACTGTAAGGTATAAAAAATTAGATACTGAAACAGAATATTTTAAAGAAAATAATGAAAAGAAAAAATAATAAATTTAACAAAAGACCACAGAATCCTTTGAACAAACTTAGTTTGTTTCAGAAATCTGACTCTAGATTTTCTAAAAAATGTCCTCTTTCAGGAAAAGATGCCGCAATAATTGATTATAAAAACGTAAAGTTATTAAAAAGATACATTTCTGATACAGATAAAATTATGCCATCAAGAATTACTTCTGTTTCACAAAATAAACAAAGAAAATTAACAAGTGAAATAAAAAAAGCAAAGATTTTGGGGTTAATTTAATTATGCAAGTTATACTTTTAGAAAATATTATGAAACTCGGAAAGATTGGAGAACAAGTTGAGGTAAAAAATGGTTTCGCAAGAAATTATTTATTAAGACAAGGTAAAGCTTTAAGAGCAAGCAAAGAAAATATTGAATTTGTTAGTAAAAAAAAAGTTGATTTAAATAAAAAAAATGAAGAAGCTAAAAATAAATTTAAAGAAATCGCATCAAAGATTTCAAATAAAATTTTAAAATTTAACAAAGAATCTAAAGAAAATGGAGAGCTTTATGGTTCAATAAAACCTAAGGAAGTTTCTAACGCTTTTAAAACGTCTTTAGAAATTGAAATCAACCCATCACAAATTGATTTAAGGCAAGAAATTACAAACATTGGCAAATATAAAATCAATGTAAACCTCCACGCTGAAGTCACTGTAAGTGTTAATTTACACGTTGATAAAATAGATTCTATTTAAATATTATTTTTCCACAGGTTGAAAAAAAAGTGCGTAACTTTTAAGTTTCTATTAATTTTTTTTCAATTATTATTTAGGAGATGGAAAAACCTAAGTTGTCCCTTACCTCTACAGAAGAGAATAAGTTACCTTCAAATATAGAAGCGGAGCAATCTCTTATAGGATCAGTTTTAGTCAATAATGATATTATTGATGAAATATCAAATATTGTTAATGCTGGTAAATTTTTTGATCCTGTCCATAGAAAAATCTATGAAGTGATAGAAAATTTGAATAACAAGGGTATGATAGCAAATCCTATTACTTTAAAAAATTTTTTTGAAAATGACTCAGGTTTAAGTGAGGTTGGAGGTGTTGATTATTTAGTAAAACTAACAAGGTTTTCTTCTTCTATAAAGCAAGCAATTGATTACTCAAAAATTATTCATGAAATGTACGTTAAGAGAGAACTAATATTTATTTCTGATGGCATTGAAGATCAAGCTAAAGATGAACAAGCAGAAAAAACAGGGGAAAATATAATTGAAGATGCAGAAAAGTCATTGTTTGATTTAGCTGAAAGAGGAAATTTTTCTCAAACGTTTATGAAATTCAATCAAGCCGTTGATCAAACTATCGAAATGGCTACATTGGCAATGAAAAGTGAACACGGTATAATTGGTGTACCAACAGGATTAACTGATTTAGATCAAAAATTAGGTGGTTTACATAAATCTGACCTTGTTATTATAGCAGGAAGACCTTCAATGGGTAAAACAGCTCTTGCGACTAACATTGCTTTTTACGCTGCGAAGAACATGCAGGAAAATAATGAAAAAGGATCTGTTGCATTTTTTTCTTTAGAAATGTCTTCTGAACAACTATCAACTCGAATTTTATCTGAGCAAGCTAGAATTTCTTCTCATGAAATAAGAACAGGTAAAGCATCTGAAGACACTTTGAATAGATATATAGAAACTTCTAGGAACATATACGATTTACCTCTTTACATAGATGAAACCCCAGCGATTGCTATTTCTACCCTAAGTAATAGAGCGAGAAGAATTAAAAGACTATTTGGATTAAAATTAATTATAGTAGATTATATTCAATTAATGAGAACTAATTCAAATAGGATGGACGGAAGAGTTCAAGAAATATCTGAAATAACACAAGGATTAAAAGCTTTAGCAAAAGAACTTAATGTTCCAGTAGTTGCACTATCTCAGCTATCTAGAGCTGTTGAACAAAGAGACGACAAAAAACCACAACTGTCTGATCTTAGAGAATCAGGATCTATAGAACAAGATGCGGATGTTGTTATATTTGTTTACAGAGAGCAATATTACCTTGAAAGAAAAAAACCAAAAGAAGGATCCATAGAATTTGCTGAATGGCAATCTAAAATGAGTGATATACATGGTGGGGCAGAGCTTATCCTTGGTAAACATAGACATGGATCAACTGGGGTTGTGCACGTAGAATTTGAAGGTGAATTCACTAAATTTAAAGATTTACCTAAAAATTAACTCTTTAGTTATTTAAAAATTAAGATATATCTCAATTAAAGTGATGTTTTCTAAAATCTACAGAACACTAATTATTGATTTCTCAAAAACTTCGATTGTTTTAGTTTGTTGTGTCCTATCTTTTTTTCTTTATTTTTCAAAAGACTTTAAATTAGATGCATCTACTGACTCCTTGCTTCTGGAGAGTGATAAAGATTTAAAATACTTAAGAGAAGTTAACGAAAGATATGGATCTAAAGATTATCTTGTTCTTACTTATACTCCAGTTTTAAGCTTTACAAATGAAGAGACAATTATTAATCTTCAGTTTCTAAAATCAAAAATAGAAAAGCTTGAATGGGTTGATAGTGTAATTTCTGTAATTGACGTTCCACTTTTTAAAAATAGCAACGAACCTTTAATGGAAAGGTTGAAAAATTATAAAACTTTATCATATCCAGAGATAGATAGAGAAAGAGGTTTTGAGGAAATTCTTAATAGTCCAATTTACAGAGACTACGTTATTAGTAAAGATGGAAAAACTTCAGGTATAGTTGTTTATTTAAAAAAAGATAAGAAATTAGATGAACTCATAAAAAATAAGAATAATTATTTTAATCTTGAGTTGGAAGGAAACTTAAATAACTCTCAAAAAAAAGACCGTGATATTTTTAATGATGAATATGACTCTTATAGAGATTTATATAATCAAAAAAATCACCAAAATATTAGTGAAATCAGAAACGTAATCAAAAAATACGGTGAAAATGCCCAAATACACTTAGGTGGTCTACCAATGATAACAGATGACATGATGTCATTTGTTCAAAGTGATATTGTAGTTTTTGGTATAGGTGTATTTTTGTTTATCATTGTTACGCTTTGGCTTATTTTTAAGAAAATTAAATTAGTTATAATACCATTGCTAGGTTGTGCTTTTTCAGTTGGAACAATGATTGGAATTTTAGGTTTGCTAAATTGGAAAGTTACGGTAATTTCTTCAAATTTTATTGCATTAATGTTGATACTAAATATGGCAATGAACATTCATATCACTGTTAGGTTCTTGCAGATTAAAAAAGAATTTGAAAATTTCAACATTAAAGAAGCTGTTTACGAAGCTAGTAGTAAAATGTTTTTACCAATACTTTACACCGCATTAACTACGATATGCGCTTTTTTATCTTTAATATTTAGTGGTATCAAGCCTATTATTGATTTTGGATGGATGATGACGTTAGGACTTATTGTATCTGTGATTGTAACTTTCACTTTAGTCCCTGCTCTTCTAAATATATTTAGCGACGTTGAAGATTCTATTGGTCAAAAAGAAGATAGATCTCGAATAACTAATGCGCTTAGTAATTTCACTAAAAATAATACCTCAATAATATTTGGATTTGCTTTCATTGTAATAGTTCTAAGTATATTTGGAATTTCAAAACTAGAGGTCGAAAATAGTTTTATTAATTATTTTGACAAAAAAACTGAAATCTATAAAGGCATGAAGCTTATTGATGATAAGCTTGGAGGAACCACTACTTTAGATGTTATTTTAAAATTTCCTAACGACAAAAAAATTAAAGAGAAAGATGATGAGTTCTCTGAATGGGATGATGACAATCAAAACGATAAAGAAGACCCAGCAAAATACTGGTTCACGAGAAATAAAATAGATAAAATTTTAAAAGTACATGATTACTTAGATGCTTTACCAGAAATAGGAAAGGTTATGTCTTTTGGTTCAATCATAAGAGTAGCCGAAGATTTAACTGAAAGTAAACTTGAAACTTTAGAAACTGGAGTTTTGTACAGTAAAATTCCAGAAGAAATTAAAAAAGAAATTATTTCCCCTTATATATCAGTAGAATATGGTGAAGCAAGAATTAGTGTAAGGATTAAAGATTCTATAAAAGATCTTAGAAGAAACGATCTGATAAATAAAATAAATAAAGAATTAATTACTGAAGTAGGACTAACAAAAAAT
>Ga0307986_10000929_pt1 | contig 21648 bp, 23 predicted proteins | sample EllFjometageno82_FD_203170 | JGI IMG/M metagenome (GOLD analysis project Ga0307986, IMG submission 203170) | Marine microbial communities from Ellis Fjord, Antarctic Ocean - #82 | ecosystem: Environmental > Aquatic > Marine > Unclassified | place: Southern Ocean | collected 2014-10-09
GACGGTGTTTCTGACAACGAAGATAAATGTCCCCAAATAGCAGGAGAAGTAGCTAACGGAGGATGTCCATGGGCGGATACTGATGGTGATGGTGTTCCAGATAAAGATGATAAATGTCCAGATGTTGCTGGTACAGTTGCAAATAATGGTTGTCCTGACGAACCTACTGGATTAGTTGACTTTATTGGAAGTGATAACAATAAAGTGCTTTTTAATGCTAGTAGTAGTAAGCTAGACTCTGGAGATAAAAAAACCTTAGACTCACTGAAAGATATATTAGATCAATATCCTAATGCAAATATCATCATTGAAGGTTATGCTTCAAGTGATGGTAGTTCTAAATACAATATGAAATTATCAGAGCAGCGTGCAGCATCTGTTAAGGTTTATTTAGAGTTTATTGGTATTGATTCCGCAAGATTACAAACAATTGGATTTGGTGAAAGTAAATTATCTGGAGACAATAGTACTGCTAAAGGAAGAGCTAATAGTAGAAGAGCTAAAATTAATAGAAGTGCTAGCGTGTCAATTAACTAAGTTAATTATACATTGTATTTAAATAATATTCAAACCCCTCATTTATTGAGGGGTTTGAATATTATTTAAACATCTCAACAAAACCTATTTAAAATGAAAAAGTCTATATCCTATTTGACAATATCATTATTAATATCATTTTACTCTATTGCTCAAAATAGAGAAATCCCCACTGACACGATTGTAGTTACTAATCATTCTACAACCATAAAAGGAAAGAATGTAAGCTATCAGGCACAAACTGGAACGCAACCAGTATGGAATCAAGATGGAAAAGCAGTCGCTACCCTCTTTTATACTTATTACAAAAGAACAGATATTAAAAAAGGTAGTGAAAGACCTCTGATTTTTTCATTTAATGGAGGTCCTGGTTCTGCTTCAGCTTGGATGCATTTAGCCTATACTGGTCCGAAAATATTAAATATAGATACTGAAGGTTACCCTTTGCAACCATATGGCTACAGAAGTAACCCTAATTCAATTATAGATGTTGCTGACATTGTTTTTATTAATCCTGTAAACACAGGATACTCAAGAATTATTGAAAATGAAGGAAAAAAAGAAGAGGGTAAAACCTTTTTTGGTATAAATGAAGATGTGAAATATTTAGCTGAATGGCTAAATACTTTTGTAAGTAGAAAAAAACGCTGGGAATCTCCTAAATACCTTATTGGAGAAAGCTATGGAGGAACTCGAGTAATGGGGCTCTCAGCTGCACTACAGGAAAGACAATGGATGTATATAAACGGAGTTATTATGGTATCACCTGCTGATTATAAGGTGATTCGTGTTGGAGGACCTGTTTCTTCAGCATTAAACCTTCCTTACTTTGCAGCAACAGCTTGGTTTCATAAAAAATTAAAGCCTGCCTTACAACAAAAAGATTTAACGGACATACTGCCTGAGGTAGAACATTTTACCATTAATAAATTAATTCCAGCACTTGCTAAAGGAGGATTTATTAGCGCAGAAGAAAAATCTATGATTGCTTCAAAAATGGCTGACTATTCTGGCTTATCTGAGAAGTCAATAATTAATAATAACCTAGATGTACCCACGGGTTTCTTTTGGAAGGATTTATTAAGAGATGAAGGAAAAACTATTGGAAGATTAGATTCCAGGTACCTAGGTATTGATCGAAAAGATGCGGGCGTTCGCCCAGATTACAGTCCAGAACTAACCTCATGGCTGCACTCTTTTACTCCAGCAATTAACCATTACATTCAAAAAGAATTAAACTTTGAAACTGATATTAAATACAATATGTTTGGGCCTGTACGTCCATGGAATAATGACAATGATAATACTCGTGAAGATTTGAGAAGAGCTATGGCTGAAAATCCCTACATGAAAGTATTGTTTCAGTCAGGATACTACGATGGTGCAACTACTTATTTTAATGCAAAATATACAATGTGGCAGGTTGATCCAAGCGGAAAAATGAAAGATCGGTTTTACTTTGAAGGATACAGGAGTGGACATATGATGTATTTAAGAAATGAAGATCTCATTAAAGCCAATGAGGACATTCGAGAGTTTATTAAAAATACAGCTTCAAATGGAGAGTCTGCTAAATACTAGTATGGTTTAAACATCACAACGCCTTATACTATCTTCGAGAGAATCAAAACCATTATTTTCTTTATTAAGTGGAATAAATTCTTGTGCGACAATTCCTTTAAAACCAGTGGCTAGAATAGCTTTCATAATTGCAGGATAATACAACTCTTGGGATTCATCTATTTCATTTCTGCCAGGTACACCAGCAGTGTGATAATGTCCATAATACATATGATTCTTTCTTATGGTATGAATTACATCTCCTTCCATTATTTGCATATGATAAATATCATATAATAACTTGAAGTTTTCAGAGGATAATTCTTTACAGAGAGTAACGCCCCATTTAGAGTTATCACACATATAATCACTATGGTCAACTTTAGAATTTAAAAGTTCCATATGTAAAATAACACCGTATTCTTCTGCAATAGGAAGGATTTGATTCAACCCCTTAATGCAATTCTCCAATCCTTCTTTGTCACTCATACCACTTCTATTTCCGCTAAAACAAATTAGATTTGTCCAACCTGCTTCGGAAACTAATTTAATATGTCGAGTATAGTGTGTAATAAGATCTTTATGAAATCTCTCATCACACCATCCATTTGTAAGACTTCGAGTAGATTTTCCTTTCAAATCTCCATAACACATTGTTGATGAAAGACCATGTTTTTTTAATATATCCCAGTCTTCAGCTCCAATCAAATCAATTCCTGCTAAACCCATTTTTTTTGCTTCACTAGCCAAAATTTCTAAAGGTATTTGTCCATAACACCATTGACAAACAGATTGATTAATATTACCTTTTAGTGGATGCGCATCAGACAAAGACTCATGCGATGATGCTAAATTAGGAAGTGCCATAGCACTTGAGCCAAGAGCCATTGTTTTAATTGCTTTTCTTCGATTAATCTTAGAACTATTACTCATAATTTAATATTTGTGTTTATTAATATAATTAAAAAACTTTATTTAATTTTTTTTCCCAGTTCCAAGAACTTAAAAGAGCCTGTTCAAGAGTATATTTAGGCTTCCACCCTAGATTTTTCATTATTTTAGAAGTATCCGCATAGGCTGAAATAGTGTCTCCTTGACGTGGTTCTACAATTTCATATGGAACTTTTTTACCAGTGACTGATTCAAAAGCTTTAATGAGTTGTAAAACACTAATTCCTTTACCTGTTCCTACATTATACACTTCACAAGAGGCTTTATTTTTGGAACTTATTAAATAATTTAAGCTCTCAATATGAGCTTCAGCTAGGTCTATAACATGAATATAATCTCGAATACAAGTGCCATCATGAGTATCATACTCTGCCCCAAATACTTTTAAAATTGAACGTTTACCAATCACGGTTTGTGTTAAAAAAGGAATCAGATTTTGAGGAATTCCTTGAGGATACTCACCTATTTTAGCAGAAGAATGAGCTCCTATAGGATTAAAATAACGAAGTAAAATAGCATTAAAATTTTCATTCGCCAAGCAACAATCTTGTATAATTTGCTCTCCCAATTGCTTTGTATTTCCATAGGGTGAATAAGCTCTTTTTAATGATGCATTCTCATCTATAGGCAGTATGTTTTGTTGACCGTAAACTGTACATGAAGAACTAAAAATAAACGGAATGGAATTCTTAGTTGCATGTTTTAATACATTAAACAAACCTCCAACATTATTTTTATAATATTTTAAGGGTTCTGAAACACTTTCACCAACCGATTTGTGAGCTGCAAAATGAATTATACCCTGAAGGTTAGAATGTTCAGAAAACAAACGTACCATTTGACCTTCATTACAAACGTCCAAAGCTTCAAAATGAGGTTGTTTTCCAGTAATAGCCTCAATACCTTCCAAAACCTGTATTGAAGAATTTTCTAGATTATCTACACATATAACTTCGTATCCTTGCTCAAGTAATAGAACGATAACATGTGAACCAATATAGCCCAAACCACCTGTAACAAGTATTTTCACGATATTTTATTTTAAGATAACTCCCAGCCTTTTCTATAGGTTCTCCCCACGAATTGATTTGCTTGTTCAAGGTTGGTAATACGCATATTATTACCATCCCAAAGTAATTTTTTACGGCCAATATAATTGCCCCTTCTTCTAGTGGCACTTGTCTCTTGAAGCATATAGCTTCGAATAGCAATATTCCCCATTAAAACCGTTTCTGTTAAAGGTCCTGAGTAATCAAATGAAGAAGTTAATGACTTATGCTCTGAACTATTAAATCCGGATTTACAAGCATCTACCCATTGTCGCTGATGACCAAATTCGGGTTCAGATATTTTTACTTTTTCCCCCTCTACTACTGGTTCTCCTTTTCTGTATAATTTTGGATCATTCCCATAGGCATCACAAACAATAACACCTTTATCACCAATCATAATAACTCCATTATCCTCAATACTCACTTCTGCTGGTAATAAATCTGGATGAAAAGGTTTTATCCCACCATCACTCCATGTCATTTGTATTGGAGAGTTATTCTTTTCGGTAGCATCAAAATGCATCGAAACAGAAGAAGAAGGTGGACATCCTTCTGGATAATAATCTGCACTCCACATTTTAGTGAAAATACTTCCAATACTACATTCAACGTCTGTAGGATATTTTAACCCTAAAGCCTTAAAAGGAATGTCAATTAAATGACATCCCATATCACCTAAAGCCCCTGTCCCAAAATTCCACCAGCCTCTCCAATTAAAAGGATGCATTTCCGGAATGTAAGGTGTTTCGTTAGCAGGTCCTAACCATTGATCCCAATTAAGTGTTGCTGGTTTTTCTGCAGCGTTAGGTTTTTTCATTTCAACCCCTTGAGGCCATACAGGTCGGTTGGTCCAAACATTTACCTTTGAGATTACACCTATTGCACCATTGTTTACCCATTTCTGAATCTGTAATTGGTCAGGGTTTGAAGCCCCTTGATTACCCATTTGGGTGACTAATTTTTTCTCTCGAGCTAGTTCTGTAAGTAACCTAGCTTCATATATATTATGAGTTAATGGTTTTTGAACATATACATGAATACCACGTTCCATTGCATATACTGCAGCGGCAGCATGGGTATGGTCAGGGGTAGAAATGGTAACTGCATCGATGTTTTTTTCAGTATCTAACATCTTTTTAAAATTATCATAGAAAGAAGCGTTCGTAAATCTTTTTACGGACTTTCCAACCGAACCTTTTCCAGATCTATCAACATCACAAATAGCAACCACACGTTCTCGCCCTTTTACCCAAGCGTTGCGTAGATCACTTTCACCTTTTCCACCTACTCCAATTCCGGCCAAAGCGAGTTGATCACTTGGAGATGTATACCCCACACCTCCAAGCACATGACGAGGCACAATAAAAATTGAGGAAGCTGCAACTCCCTTCATAATAAAAGATCTTCTACTTGACGTATCCTTATTTGTTTTTTTTAAAGACATATTCTTAATTTATTACTTAAATATTTGAAAAATCAAATTACAAAAAATAACAAAGCAAAAATGTCTCAGGGAACTAAAAAAATTCCTTTCCAATTATCTTCTATTGTAAAAAATGCACGTAGATGATTAGGCCTTTTTAACCGAAGATATTCAATAGTTTCAGCTTTAAAAATCAATTTTGAAAAAAATCCTTTGGAAAAGTTAAACTGTAAATCATCAGGAGATTTGATTTCAGATCCGGGAGTAATCATTGAAGAATAATCCTTTTTACTCTGCTCAGGAATAGCGTCGTAAATTTTGTTTTCATTTACGTTTTCCACAAGGACCACACTTACTGTAATTTGAAGCATTTTTTTTGAATCATAAAACAATAACTGAGCCCTTTTATCTCGCTCTAATTCTTTTAACTTCTGGGATCGCGAATCGGAATATACTGTAAAACTAATATTCATCGGGTTAAAATCACGCAGTAACACTGTTCTAATATGTGGCCTTCCATCGGATGCAATCGTTGCTAAAGTGAAAAAACGAAAAGCATGTTTTTTTGAATTTTTCACTTGTGCCCATTGATTACTAAATTCTTCGAATAAGTTTTCTAACATTTTACGTTATTTTTTATGCTTTTTAAGCCATGAGGAAACTCGAAGTTGAGCATTTTTTTGAATATCAGCCCAAAATAAATTAACATCTGCAAAATGATAGTTTTTAACAAACGAAAGTAAAAATCGCTTAGGAATTTTTGGAACACTAGACCACAACATACCGTCTATACGCTCAATCTCAATGCTTTTTGAATAAACTTTAAAATCTGAATAAAGCACTCCTAAATGATCTTTTTCATCACTGGTGTTTTGAGCATCCCATGTGATTGGATTCGTCACAACCCCACCTTTATACCAAGATTCGTATCGTTTAGGTAATCTATTTTTTCTGTAGCTATTCCAGCTAACAAAACCTCCAGTAGCGTCTGCTATTTCAAGTGGGTGAATATTTTTAAATTCATTAGGTGAAATTTTCACCCCAATTAGATAAGCAGCCACTAATTTCTCTTGCAAAGGGGTTTCATCAAAAAAATCATGTACTAAGCGTTTTGCGTGCATCGATCCTTGACTATGCGCAGCAATAATTATAGGCTTTCCCGCATTATAGTTTTCTAAATAATAAATGAAAGCTCTTTTTACATCCTCATAAGCCATGTAACCCGCTTCCTTACCTTGAGATGAATAAGGATCTATAAAAATTCTATAATGGGCTTGCCTATAGAATGGAGCATATAGATTTGCTGCCTTGGTCCATGCTGAAGCTTGAAATGCTATTGCCTTTGAAAGAATTTCATTTCGAATTTTGGAAGATCTGACGTTGGAGTTCCAACCTGCATCTTTTTTATCCGTAAAAAGAGTCGGGTAGATGTAAAAAACGTCCGCTTCTTTTTTAATGTGGGGTCCAACGACCTCTTCAAGTTCTTTTGGCCACTGTGAAGGTAAAACAGCCCAATCTTTATTATCAGAGTAATCAGGAGCTTCTGGACTAGAAGCAAAATCAAAATCTGACGTTATGTAAATAGGTTTACATGTGATGAATAGGATGCATAATAAAAAGAGGGGAATAATGTTTTTCAATTAGTGTTTTTAGGTAAAGATAATGGTTTGGTTTAAAATAAATTAAAACAAAAGAGCTGAAGTTAGTTCTGGATATTATAAAATGAATAATTATCTTTGGTAGTAACATATGTTAACGATAATTAATTCCCATGAAAAAAAATATTATTCTTGTTTTGTCTTTATTCTTAGTAACCATTATTGGTTGTCAAAATCTTAAAAAAGAATCTAAACTCAAAAAAACGATTGAAGTAAATGTTGATAGAACAGATAGTATTACAAAAGCAGAAGTTCGAATCACAGCAGATATTAACGGAGAATTTTCAAAAGAAGTTCAAATATTTGAAGGTACCTATGAAGAGGTAATGGAAAAGGTAGAACTGGTAACTAAAAATTCTAGAGATCCTGATCAAGTTGAACCAAAAACAATCAAAAAAATTCAATTTTTATTAAACCCTAAAAGTGGAAGTAACACTAACGGAACAGTTATTTTTACTGAAAAAGATGGCCAAGTAACTCTTGAATTAGCTATGAACAAATTAAGTCAAGGCATACATGCCATTCACATTCATGAAAAAGCTGACTGCTCTTCTGAAGATGGAAAGTCTAGTGGAGGACATTGGAATCCAACTTTTGAAAATCATGGTGCTTGGGGATCTAAAGATGGATATCACAAAGGTGATATTGGAAATTTTCTTGCGGATAATAAAGGAAATGGAGGAATTACTTTTTCAACCGACCAATGGTGTTTAGGGTGTGACGATGACACTAAAAATCTTATTGGAAAAGCAGTCATTGTTCACCAAGGAACTGATGATTTAATTTCTCAACCTTCAGGAGCTGCCGGTGCTAGAATAAGTTGTGTTGGAATTATAGAATAATTAATAATCCCATTGACGAGTAACATCTAGTTTTTGTTGTGCTTCAATTTCTTCGCTGGAGACTACCTTTAAAAAAGAGGTGTCTTGTTCAATGGCCATTTGTATCTTTTTAAGAATACTATCTACACTTTCATTTTCATAATCAATTTCCAATGGTTCTTTAATGATCATCGATTGAAGAATTCCTTTTTTCTTAATCATTAACCCTTTTTTATCAAAAGAACGTCTAAAACCGTCAATGACTATTGGAATAACAATTGGTTTATAACGTTTAATGATGTGAGCAGTTCCTTTTCGAACAGGCTTAAAGGGTTTTGTAGTGCCTTGTGGAAACGTAATTACCCATCCATCATCTAAAGCAATGCCAATGTTAGAAATATCGCTCATTTTAACTTGTCTATTAATATCTTTCCCATCTGAACGCCATGTTCTCTCAATAGAAACTGAGCCTGCATAAGCCATTATACGAGGCAACAATCCTGAGCGCATTGTTTCCTTTGCCGCTATATAATACATGTTTAACTTTGGAGACCATAAATATCCAATATTTTTAATGCTATCAATACGTCCACTCAAACTAGCATTAAAAACATGAAACATCGCTACAACATCAGCAAAATATGTTTGGTGATTGGAGATAAACAAAACATTTTTATTGGGTAAATTTTTGATAATCTCAGAACCTTCAATATGGAGCTCGTTGAATCCCCTGTAACGTCTGTGAGTCATAAAACCCAAATAACGGATTAACCATTTCTTAAGGATTAGAAAATGACCAAAGGGATTTTTTTTTAACATAGGTGTTTTAAAAACTGGCTAAATATAAAATTAAATAAGAATACGTTCCTTTAAAAAAAGTATAAATTCAGATAAAATCATTGCGGTTGCTCCCCAAATCATGTGTCCTTTATAAATATAACAAGGAACAATAACTCCTTTATGACTTCCATCCAATATGGGACATTGTTTAATATTTAAACGAATAAGTTCATCTAAAGAAATATTAATTTGCAAGGCAACTTCTCTAGAATCTAACTGAAAAAAAGGTTTTTTTCTAACAACTGCAACAAATGGAGTGACAAGAAAATTACTAGGAGATATGTAAACTCGACTCAATGTTAAAAGTGGATTTACCGAAGAAAGATCAACTCCTAACTCTTCTTTAAACTCTCTTGTTGCTGTCTCCCATAAACTGGAATCTAAGGACATTGGTTTTCCACCTGGAAAGCTAATTTGCCCGGAGTGTGGACCATCATAAGTAGTTCGTTTTATTAAGGTGAGGTAAAGCTCATCTTTGTGTTCATAAAAATAAAGTAAAACAGAAGCTTTCCGAGTATTTTGGTGGTTTTCTAAATCGTTTTCATGCTGGAATACTTCTTCATTTGATAGATAGAGTCTTCGAATAGAATAAGGAGCCATTAAAGCATGACCTCGTTTTCCAGGTAAAGAGAAATCATTTACTTTTGGAATACAATTTATAAATGTTTGATAATCCATGACAAAAGCAAAAATACTTATAATACCTCTAACAATTCTTCTATTGCTTGCACAGTGTACTTCTAGAAAAAAATCACAACGAAAAAGTACTACAACTTCTCAAAATAAAATACCAAGTTCCATTAAAAATAAAATAGCAGAAAAGACTTTAGAAGGAGCCCAAATAAAAAAAACCGTTGAAAAATCCCAAATCATTCTCAATGACAAAAATGCGATCCCTTTTTTCTTTAACTATCAAAAAGAAAATCCAGAGAATGAAGTGCGTATTACTACACGTTTTGGATCGATTGACATTAGGCTATTCAACGATACTCCATATCACAGAGCAAATTTTATTTACTTAACAAAAAAAGGCTATTTCAATGGCACTACTTTTCATAGAGTAGTTCCAGATTTCATAATTCAAGGAGGAAATTCTGATCGATATGAAACTACAAGGAAAAGGAGTGAAATCGGAAAATATCTTTTACCTCCAGACACTAGAAATGGGCATAAACACCACAGAGGAGTTATTTCAATGCCAAGTAGTGAAATTGAAAACCCATACAAACTCGCCTCACCATTTGAATTTTTTATTGTAAATCAAGTCACTGGCGCATATCATCTTGATGGATCGTATACTGTTTTTGGGGAGGTAATTGCTGGAATGGAAGTTGTTGATGAAATAAACAAACAACGGATTGACAATCGTGAAACCCCACTAACTAATATCTTTATGGAAATTTCCATTTTAGAATAAGAATTATCTATTTAGATTTAATTATCCCCTTTAAAACAATCAAAATAAATCATGAATACATTATATCTATAATTTTTTCTTATTATATTTAATATCATAATAAGAAATATCGAATGACACTAACTCAACTCCAATATACATTAGCCGTAGCAGAGGAAGGAAATTTTACAAAAGCTGCTGAAAAATGTTTTGTCACCCAACCAACACTAAGTATGCAAGTTCAAAAACTTGAGCAGGAGTTGACAGTAAAATTATTCAACAGAAATACCAAACCAATAAGCCTAACCCCTATTGGCTTTAAAATAATTGAACAAGGTAAAGTTATTCTTAAAGAAGCAAAACGTATGAACGATTTGGTTACCTCGGAAAAAGGAATTATTGGGGGTGATTTTAGGCTTGGGATTATTCCAACGGTAATGCCAACATTACTCCCCTTGTTTCTTAGCACTTTTATTAAGAAATTTCCAAAAGTTAATTTAAAAATTGAAGAGCTTAATACTGCTTCTATTATTGAGGAGCTTAATAATGGAAAGCTAGATGCAGGAATTGCGGCCACACCCCTAGATGATCCTAAACTTTTAGAGAAGCCCCTTTACTATGAGCCATTTGTTGGATACATTCCAAAAACTCATTCTCTTTCAAAACTAAAATCTTTATCTATTGAGGATTTAGAAAAGATAGATATCTTAGTTTTAGAAGACGGGCACTGCTTTAGGGAGCATGTATTAAAATTATGTCAGTCAACAAAATCATTCAACTCTTTTAACTTAAAAAGTGGCAGCTTTGAAACTTTAATTCATCTTGCAAATGACGGCATGGGCATGACCCTTCTCCCTTACCTTCAAACCAGAAGCCTTTCTGAAGAAAATAAGAAGAATCTAAAATCATTTGAAAGTCCAGAACCAGCAAGAGAAATAAGCATGATTTACTTAAAAAATCAACTAAAAGTACCGGTAATAGAATCGTTAGTAACTATAATTGAAAGTATCATGAGAGGAGCTATAAAATTTCAAAATATAAAATTAATTACTCCCACTAATTAATTCAGAAAGAATACTGCACCTCATTTAAGTGTGGGTACTTTTTAATAAAAATTAGTGTCCAAGTATAAAGCTGGTTGGAATCTTCTTTACTCAAATGCTGATAAGCCTTTTTTAATTCTTTTGTAAAAAGGTCTGCATCAAAACTAACTTTACGAAGAATAATTCTATAATATCTCAAAGTATTAGACATAAATTTATTTTAATTGAATTACAATGTAGGATGTTTTTTATTATTAAAATGTTGTCAAAATGTTAAAACAATGAAGGATTTAGAAAATTGGAAATGGATTGATCTTATCGGAAAATGATTGATGGAATTTTGAATTGTTATGGACTATAATTAGAACCAAGCCTAGCTAAATATTCAATATCATGATGAAAAAAGAAATGAAAAAATTGGTTTAAACATTGACAATCAAGGGTTAACAATAAAAATAAAATAAAGTTATAAGAAAGGTACTTTACTATTTGTTTCAATTTTATTAAATACTATATTTGCACACACTTTTTCGGGGTGTAGCGTAGCCCGGTCATCGCGCCTGCTTTGGGAGCAGGAGGTCGCAGGTTCGAATCCTGCCACCCCGACTAATTTTTACCAACCCTTTACAATTCGGGATGTGGCGCAGCTTGGTAGCGCACACGCATGGGGTGCGTGGGGTCGCAGGTTCAAATCCTGTCATCCCGACTTTAATTCTCAAGCCTAGCTTCATCAATAATACATTCCTCACATCGAAGACACCATTACTTTAATGAAAAGTAAAGCTAATAATAGTCTACATCATATATGTCGATTTTTTATTAGTAATACTTCTAAATATGTATTTAGGGGTTTATTCATTTATTTTATTTTCAAAATCAGAAAGCTCTTTCGTACATTTGAGTTACCTACAATTCAAATCACTATGAAACAAATAAAAATCCATTTCCTGGCCTTTGTGCTTTTATCAAGTCTAAGCTGTGCACAAGAAAATACCCCAGCTATTGAAACGCCTGAAAGTATTGACTATACACACACTACTATAGTAGAAGGAATTGACATCCCTTGGGGTATGGATTTCATAAATGAAAACGAGTTATTAGTTACTGAACTTTCGGGAAAGCTATACCGCGTCACTAATGGCTTAAAAACCTTAATAACAGGTTTGCCGGAGATTTATCTAAGAGGACAAGGTGGACTTTTAGATGTAGCTTTGCATCCTGATTTTAAAAATAATAACCTCATCTACCTTACTCTTTCAGCTACTTTAGATGGTGATCCCGGAGGGAATACGGCTCTATATAAGGCAAAATTGGTGGGCAATACCCTAAAAAACTTAAACTTGTTATACAAAGCAACACCTAATACCAAAAAAGGACAACATTTTGGTTCAAGAATCGCTTTTGACGGCAAGGGTCACCTTTATTTTTCAGTAGGTGATCGTGGAAATCGAGATGAAAACCCTCAAGATATTTCCCGTGATGGTGGAAAAATATACCGTCTAAATTTAGATGGCAGTATTCCGGAAGACAATCCTTTCGCATCTTCTATTAATGCAAAACAGGCTATATTTTCATATGGACACAGAAATCCACAAGGAATGACAGTTCACCCAACAACAAGTGCTATTTGGGTTAATGAACATGGACCACAAGGAGGGGACGAAATTAACAAGGTGGAAAGTGGTAAAAACTTTGGATGGCCAATAATTACATATGGAATTAACTACAGTGGAACCACTATTACTGAAAAAACTAGTGATCCAACAATGGAACAACCCTTTTATTATTGGGTGCCTTCTATTGCCCCAAGTGGAATGGCATTTTCCACCTCAGATGTCTATAAGGGATGGAAAAACAACCTCTTTGTCGGATCACTGAAATTTGAATATTTAGAGCGTCTTGTTATTGAGGGAAACAAAGTAGTTAAAAGAGAAAAAATTCTCGATAAAATTGGTCGAGTACGAAATGTAAAGCAAGGTCCCGATGGTTATTTATATGTTGGCGTTGAAGGGAAAGGAATTATAAAAATAATGCCACTCTAATGAAAAGTATCGTGATGATATATTTGCTCAGTTTAGGAATTTTTTCCTCCTTTTTGTTTCAAAATAAAACAAAAAAAGAAAGCATAAAAGCAGGCTCAGAAATTTATCAAGACTTTTGTTTGCAATGCCATTTATCAAGTGGAATTGGTGTTTCCGGTGTATTCCCTCCTTTAAAAGCATCTAATTATTTATTAGAAAACACAAATCTTAGTATTGCTGGAATCAAGTATGGATTGAAAGGTAAGATTATTGTAAATAATGAAGAATATAATGGTGTAATGGTAAGTCAGGGACTAGATGATGAAGAGGTTGCTGATGTTATGAATTTTATTTTAAATGAATGGGGCAATCAAACAACAGCTTTCATTACTCCGAATCAAGTTTCAAAAATCCCTAAGTCATTAGTAGAATGAGCGTCTTTGGTTCCTACTGGAATGCCTTTAAGGCAATTAAAAAGAGCTATTTACTCTATGGAGGTATTCTCTTTGGTTTTATAGTTTGGATGCTTTTCTTAGATACACATTCATGGACTATCCATGCTGAATTAAACGATGAGATTGAAGCTTTAGAGTTGGAACAGGAGGCGCTAAGAAAAATCATTAAAGATGATAAGTATGCCATCGAACAACTTCAAAACGAAGATAGTCTTGAACATTTTGCGAGAGAACGCTATGGCCATAAAAAGAAAAATGAAACTATTTTTATTATCGATCTTTCCGATACCCTTTCTAATAAATAAGATTATTCATGGCTAAATAATCAACGAAATAATTGGCCTCTGGAATCTTTTATTAGGAATTAAATAATTGTATTTTTAGTGGCTCTTAAAACAAATTAATGGGTAAAATCATAGCAATTGCTAATCAAAAAGGAGGAGTAGGAAAAACGACTACAGCAGTTAATTTAGCTGCTGCTTTGGGAGTTCTGGAAAAAAAAATACTTCTTATTGATGCAGATCCACAAGCCAATGCAACCTCTGGTCTTGGAGTTGATGTTAATAAAGCTAACTATGGCACTTACCAACTCTTAGAACATAGTATTAATGCAGCTGATGCTATTGTAACTACTAAAAGCCCTAACCTAGACTTAATCCCCTCTCACATTGATCTTGTTGCATCTGAAATTGAACTAGTTAACAAAGAGGAAAGAGAGTATATGCTTAAAAAAGCGCTCAAACAAACTAAAGAAGCTTATGATTATATTTTCATTGATTGTGCACCTTCTTTAGGACTTATTACATTAAACGGCTTAGTCGCTGCAGACGCGGTTATTATACCTATTCAATGTGAATACTTTGCCTTAGAAGGTCTTGGAAAATTGTTAAATACCATAAAAAGTGTTCAAAAACTTCACAACAAAGACCTTGATATTGAGGGTCTTTTACTGACCATGTATGACACTCGTTTACGCTTATCTAATCAGGTAGTGGAAGAAGTAAAAAAACATTTTGGGAAAATGGTGTTTAAAACTATTATCCAACGAAATATTAGACTAAGTGAAGCTCCTAGTTTTGGAGAAGACATCATCACTTATGATGCCTCTAGCAGAGGGGCAAAAAGTTATCTTTCATTAGGAAGTGAAATTTTAAAACGGAATAATTAATTCTCATGGCAAAATCTAAACGAAAACCCGCTTTAGGAAGAGGTCTCTCAGCTCTTTTAAACGATCCAAACAAGACGATTGATTCCGAAAATGATATAAATTCAACTGGAATCATTGGCAGTATTATTGATTTACCATTAGACAAAATTAGTGCAAATCCTTTTCAGCCTAGAACACATTTTAATGATGAAGCACTTAAAGAACTTAGTAACTCCATTAAAGAATTGGGTATTATCCAGCCAGTTACAGTTCGAAAAGTAGAAGAAAATCTATTTGAATTAGTGTCAGGAGAACGGCGGTTTAAAGCATCTAAAATAGCTGGATTAAAAAGCATTCCTGCGTATATTAGATTGGCAAATGATCAAGAATCTTTAGAGATGGCTTTAGTTGAAAACATTCAGCGTCAAGATCTTGACCCTATTGAAATAGGACTTTCATATCAACGATTAATTGAAGAGATCGATTTAACCCAAGATCAATTAAGCGAACGTGTTGGCAAAAAACGCTCAACAATAACTAACTATATACGCTTACTTAAATTAGATCCTATTATTCAGACAGGAATTCGAGATGGTTTTGTAAGTATGGGTCATGGGCGTGCACTTGTCAATGTAGATAATATCCAAACCCAGTTGGACCTATACAAACTAATTGTAAAAAAAGGGCTTTCGGTTCGAGCTACCGAGATCTTGGTAAGAAATACAAAAGATCCTAAAACTTATAAGGGGACTTCTTATAAGCCTCCTTTTATAAAACAAGCCGCTCATGATTTAGAAATACTTTTTGAAACTCCTGTTTCAGTATCAGCCAATAGTGAGGGAAAGGGTGTGCTAAAAATCAGTTTTGATTCTCAGAAAAAACTCCAACATATTTTAAACAAAGTAAAAGGTGAAATCTAATATTTTTTTATTTTTCTTCTTTTGCTTCAATTTAGCTATGCTTTTTTCGCAAGAAGAAAAAGTAAAAAAAGATAATAGTTTAAATACAATAACCGCCCCAGATTCTATTGGTAGTGGCAAACAATATTCCCAAAGAATTTTTCGCCTTATTGAAGATCCACTTACCCCATCAAAAGCCGCGTTTTATTCGGCTATTATACCAGGATTAGGACAGGTATATATTGGAAAATCCTGGAAAGTTCCAATGGTATATGCAGCTATTGGTGCTTCTCTTTATTATTATGATTTAAATAATAAGGAAATGAATAAGTACAGAACGGCTTATAAAAGGAGACAAAATGGTTTTTTTGATGATGAGTTTCTAGAAACAGACATTCCCATAACAACAGAACAACTATTACTTGGGATGGACTTTCATAAAAACTACAGAGATATTGCAATGATTTTAGCAGCTGCAGCATATATGCTAAATATACTTGATGCAAATGTAAGTGCACACCTACTTCAGTTTAATGTGAATGACGACTTAAGTGTGTCCCCTAACTTAATATTTGATCCTGAAATGACTGGCTTACGTTTGGCAATAAAATTTAATTGAATAACTGGAATAAATGAAAATTGCACTATTGGGTTATGGAAAAATGGGACAAACCATAGAAAGGTTTGCACTAGAAAGAAATCATAAAATCGTCTATACCTCAGATAAAAATTTGGAAAAAGGTGATCTAAAACAGGCAGATGTTGCCATCAACTTTAGTGTTCCTGAAGCTGCAGTACCTAATATCAAACAAGCTATGCAACTAAAGATTCCTGTTGTCAGTGGAACCACAGGCTGGCTAGATAAATTTGAAGAAATAACACAATTTTGTAACGAAAAAAATACAGCCTTTCTTTATGCATCTAATTTTAGCATTGGAGTTAACTTATTTTTTAAATTAAATGATTTAGTGGCACGCCTAATAGAACCACATAAAGAAGAATACAGGGTAAGCATAAAAGAAATTCATCATGTTCATAAGCTAGATGCTCCAAGTGGTACCGCATTATCACTTGCAAAACCACTTTTAAGTACTGATTATTTTAAGAAATGGGAATTAAATGGCACTGGTTTAGAAAAGCTTAATATTGAAGCTATAAGAGAAGGAGAAGTACCAGGAAAACACATCGTTACCTACCACTCTCAAGTTGACGAAATTAGTATTAAGCATGAGGCATTTAATCGAGACGGCTTTGCCCAAGGGGCTATAATTGCAGCAGAATGGCTGGCAGACAAAAAAGGAATCTTTACAATGCAAGATGTTTTAAATATTTCTTAATTTCGATGTGGATTTAAGGGATACTCTTATATTTGAAAAAAATAATTAATGATACTTTCCTCATGGATTCTTTTCGTTCTGGCAATTCAAATAATTCACTTTTTAGGGACTTGGAGACTCTATAAAGCAGCTGGCTATAAAGGATGGTATGCTGCTATTCCTATTTATAATGCGTTTATTTTAATGAAAATTATTAAACGTCCTTCATGGTGGGTACTTTTGCTTTTTATTCCAACTGTAAATCTAATTGTCTTTGGAGCAATATGGATTGAAACACTTCGGAGTTTTGGCAAAAACACAATTAAAGATACTTTTCTCGGATTAGCATCATTTGGATTATATATATACACTATAAATTACAGTAATAAACCATCTCATATCCCTAATCGAGATTTACGTTCTAAAACTGGTGTTGGAGAAACCTTAAGTTCCATTTTATTTGCAATCGTTGCAGCAACAATTGTACATAACTACGTTATGCAACCTTATATAATTCCTACTGGATCATTAGAAAAATCTTTACTAATAGGAGATTTTTTATTTGTAAGTAAATTTCATTATGGTGCAAGAGTACCAATGACAGCTGTTTCGGTCCCTATGGTTCATGATACTGTTCCGTTTTTAAAAATACGTTCATATCTAAAAAATCCACAGCTTCCTTATTTAAGATTGCCAGCCCTTCAGAAAATAAAACGAAATGATATTGTCGTTTTTAGTTGGCCTGCAGATACTGTTCGTCAATTTTTTGTTCGTGAAAAAAGAGTAGATAAACCCATTGACAAAAAATCTAATTATGTCAAACGTTGTCTTGGAATTCCTGGAGATACTCTCGAAATTATTAATGGTTTTGTACATACAAATGGAGTGAGAAATATACTCCCCTCTAGAGCTCGAGTTCAATACACCTTCAATGCTTTTGCTCAAAAAGGAGTTTCTTCTCGAAAGTTACTAACTGCAGGCTTTGAAGACTTTAATAGAAAATATAAAATTGAAAACATAACTGAAAATAGCTATCAGAAACTCATACCTCATATTGTTGGAAGAATTGGAAATACGGTTGAAGATTTTTCAGTAATCACAAAAGCAAAAGGATTACCACCTAAATTAATTAGACAACTTGGCCTTCGGGTGAGTGAGATTTTAGAAACCAATAAAGAATTAACCCTTACAATTAATGAAGCTAATGGTTTAAAAAGTCTTGAAGGAATTGATAGTGTAAAACAACGTATTCTCACGAGTAAAACTTCAAATGAAACCTTTTTCCCTAATAAGATACCATTTAATTGGAATGAAGATAATTTTGGTCCACTATTGATTCCAAAAAAAGGAATGACTATTGCCTTGTCACGTGATAATCTTCCATTGTATAAAAAAATTATTCAAGAGTATGAAAATAACATACTTGAACTTACACCAACAAAAATTAAAATTAATGGTTCAGTGGAAACTGAATATACTTTTAAAAAAGATTATTACTGGATGATGGGCGATAACAGACATCGTTCTGAGGATAGTCGTTTTTGGGGATTTGTTCCAGAAGATCATATTGTAGGTAAACCTGTTTTTATCTGGTTTAGTATTAAAGGAATTAACGATGGAATAAAAAATTGGTCCGTCCGCTGGAATCGCGTTTTTACAACCGTTGATGGTCCCGGAGAAAGGTATTCATATTTCCCGTTTTTTATTGGGTTTATAATTCTCTGGCAAGGTTTTATCTTCATCAGAAAACGGAAGCTAAAAAAATAAAATGCAAGCTGTTATATGTCCTGCGTACCTTCCTAATGTTCCCTACTTTGCTTGGCTTTGTTCTCAAGAGCTTGTTAATTTCGTGACAGATACCCACTATCAAAAACAAACTTTTCGAAACAGAACTCCAATTTATGGAGCAAATGGAAAGCTAAACCTAACAATTCCTATTTCGCATACGGAAAAAGAAAAAATTCAAGAAAATGCTGTTATTATTTCTTATGAAATGAACTGGCAAAATAACCACTGGAAATCTATATGTTCAGCCTATAAGTCATCACCTTACTTTGAATTTTACGAACATGATTTAGCGCTGTCTTTTAATGAAAAAACAACTACTCTTTTTGATTTTAACATCCATTTGATTGAAAAGATAATGTTACTAATGGAACATGATTTTATTTCTCAAAAAGTAGCTTGGAACGCCAAAAAACATAAAAGATTAGATCTTTTTTTAGAAGCTAAGAATCCTCCGCTTCTTGAGCAAGAAGTCTATACACAGGTATTTATGAAGAAAACAGGTTTCCTACCAAATCTCAGTGTCTTAGATGTACTATTTAACCTTGGGCCTAATTGTGCAAATTATCTTAAAAATGCTGCTAGATTTATTTAAGGCCATTCTAATGATACACTTATAGGTTTATGATCAGATAGTTTAATAGAATGTGTTTTAAAAGAAATTGTTTTCATTTTAGGGTCTGTTAAAATATAGTCAATACGCAACGGAAAATAAGGGAATTGATAAGTAGCACCAAAACCGGCACCTTTAGTCAAAAATGAATCTTTCATTCCTTTTGAAAGAGCTCTGTAGCTTGCAGAAAATGCATTGTTATTTAAATCAGTACATATAATTTCGGGAAAGACGCTCCCATTCATGATTTTTTTAACCTGTAAAACCTGTAACTGTTGAATTGCAAATACTTCATTTATTTTAGAGCGAATTTTTTTAGAATAGTGAGAATCAACCAAAGTATCTTTCAAATTAAAACCTAATGATTCAAAGTGAATGTTATACAAACGTAAAGTATCTTTTTTATATAAAAAATCAACATACATTCCTCCATTTTCAGAGCCAGTAAATAAAACAGGTTGTGGATTGTATAATGGTAATTTAGATATAATACATGACCCAACTTTACCGTTTCTAGTGTAAGGAGTGAAAAATAAGTAAGGATAGTCTTTAAAAATTGGTGCTAAATCTATTGCGTACTCTTGAAAAGAAATAATATCAGGGCTTTCATTTGTAATGAAATTAGTAATTTCTTTGGGAATATTAGATGTGTCTAACCATTTAAATCTATTAAAAGATCTAACATTATAACTCATTACAGAAAGTCCATCAGAAGTAATAATACCATTGTCTTTGAATTGATAAAGCAGACGCCATTCTTTAAAACCAATAACAAATGCTAACATAAACAAAAGGAAAGGCCATTGAAAACGTATGAGCCAGAAAATAAAAAAAAAGATATTCGCAAAACACAATAAAGGAACAACCAAGGAAAAAATGGGAATTGATATTATACCTGAAATGCTTCCCATGGCTATTAACTGTAAAACAAGCAGAAAAGCATTTATAAAAGCAAAAAATCGGACAAATATCTTTTTCCGTTTCATTGAAGCTATATATTATTAGTTTTTACCAGCTTGAAAAAGATAATCTTTTTCCATTTGTGATAAACTTTCATATCCTGATGTACTTATCTTATCTAAAATAGCATCAATTTTTTTCTGATGCAAAGTATCAGAAGTCGGTGTGGATTTAATTTTTTTTGATAATTTTTTTTTATGTACTGTTCTTAAAGTTGGTTTTTTTTTAAATAAATCAATTGTTTTTGTGATAAAACGTTCAAAAGGAAGACCAATATCAATTCCATTTTGCAGACGTTGTGCAAATAAAAAGCCCAAACCAGCACCACCTATATGTGCTAAATGACCACCTGCATTTCCATAAGGGATTTGAATAATATCAATTAAAACAAAACCAATAGCTAAATAACGTAACTTTATGTTAAAGAAGATAATTCGTACTTCCTGATCTGGGGAATAAGTACTGATAAATACAAATATCCCCATAACACCTGCAGAAGCACCAATCATAGATGGGGTAGCATTTTGAAAAGCAGGAAACAGTGCATAGCTCAATAAAAAAGTAAATGCACCCACTACTACTCCTAAAAAATAAACATTTAAAAATATTTTTACAGGAAATAAATTTAAAAATAAGCGGGAGGAAAAGTATAATAAATACATATTCCAAAATAGATGAAAAAAACCCGAATGAATAAAACTATAGGTCACAATTGACCATGGCTGAACTAATAAAGTTCCCCAGTCTGAAGAGAGTTCAAAAAAACTAATAAAAGTTCCATATGGAATAGCAAAAAGGAAAAATAATGTTTTTAAAAACAAAGGGAATATGAAACAAATAATATTTAAAAGTATGAGCTTTTCAGCGCTATTCATTTGTTGAACACGGGATCTTATTTGATCTATCAAACTCATCAGTTCAAACGATTATTATTAAATTGATTTTTTTTCCAATACCACAACATGACTAATCCGGTTACAGCTCCTCCAACATGAGCGAAATGAGCTATAGGTCCAATTGAATATGAAGTAAAGCCAAAAAATAAATCACTTAAAATTAAAATAGGAACTAAAATTTTTGCTTTTACAGGAATGGGAGGGAAGAGTAGCATTAAACGTGCGTTTGGGAAAAGAAAGGCAAAAGCAACTAAGATTCCATATAAGGCGCCAGA